>Ga0206126_10000046_pt1 | contig 151477 bp, 136 predicted proteins | sample Helgoland_Spring_5_FD_148621 | JGI IMG/M metagenome (GOLD analysis project Ga0206126, IMG submission 148621) | Pelagic subsurface seawater microbial communities from Kabeltonne, Helgoland, North Sea - Helgoland_Spring_Bloom_20160412_1 | ecosystem: Environmental > Aquatic > Marine > Epipelagic...
AACTTATGAGTGGAAAATGAAAGCCTTCTATTGTGGAGGGACTAGTTCAAACTACTCTCCAGTATCTACATTTACAACAGCAGATGCTTGTCCTACTTTGGCTAACTTAGCGGTTCAGACGTTTACGGCTAATCATACTAAAGCAAACTTTACTTGGGATAGTACAGGAGCTTACCTTTATGCTCGTGTTGCTTTAAGAGTAGATACTACAGGAGCTGCATGGCAGACAGTAGGTGGGTTTGGTACATATGCACCAACTATGTCTCAGATTAAATTTGGTTTAGTTGCAGGTGAGAGTTACAGAGCAGGAGCAAGAGCTTACTGTGACCCTAACATTTCAGCTCACAGATCATGGTGGACTCCATTTATTTTCTGGACTCAACCAGGATCTGTAATTAGATTGGCTAAACCAGAATTGACAGAACGTAAATTGTTAAAAATTACAGACTTGCTAGGAAGAGAAGTAGATCCAGTTAAAGTAATTGACAAAACTACTTTATTCTATATTTATGATGATGGGAGTGTAGAAATGAGAGTAACTATAAAGTAGTGAGTTGAAATAGCAATTCTTTGAATACATAAGAATTATATAAAAACATGCCTTTGTTATTTTTTGAATATATATTATCTTTAATTTTGTAAAAAATATTAAAATGAAAAAACTCTTAATCTTTCTTATAGTTCCTCAATTTTTATTTGCACAAAGTTGGATAGATAGGATGCAAGATCCTACTGAAAATTTCTATGAAGTACAGGAGGAATTTAATTCCTATTGGGAAAATAAAATAATTGAAAAAGGAAAAGGTTGGAAACAATTTAAAAGATGGGAAAACTTTGTAGAGCAAAGGGTTTTTCCTGATGGAATACAGCATCCTGAATTGTTAATGGAAGAATATAATAATTTACAGGAAGCAAATAATCAGTTTAATATGCTGCCTCCTAATGTTTGGACACAAGTAGGGCCAAGTAATGTTCCATTGCAATCGGATGGTTCAAAAAGAGGAATAGGAAGGGTAAATACAATTGCTTTTCACCCAACTGATGCTAATACTATTTATGTAGGTGCTCCTGCAGGAGGTTTTTGGAAATCAGTTAATGGAGGGCAAACTTGGCAAACTTCAACTGACTTTTTAACTAACCTTGGTGTATCAGATATTGCAATACACCCCTTAAATCCTGATACTATCTATATTATTACTGGTGATAGAGATGGTGGTGATACTTATTCATACGGGTTTTTAAAATCCTATGACGGAGGTACAACTTGGCAAACAACAGGATTGTCCTTTAATATAACTCAGTATTACAAAGGAAATAGAGTTTTGATTGACCCAAATAATCCTAATATTTTGATAGTATCAACAAGTAATGGTATTTATCGTTCAATTGATGGAGGAAATACTTTTGCCAATACTTTTTCTGTTAGCATAACAAGTATGGAGTTTCACCCAACTAATTCTAATATAATTTATGGTGGTTCTAATGGATCTACTTCTATTTACAAATCCTCTGACAATGGAATTTCATGGAGTCAAGCAGGAACGGGTTTACCCCCACAATCTGATGTTGTTAGGGCTTGTGTTGGAGTTACTTTAGATAACCCTTCAGTAGTATATGCTTTATTTGGCGGGAATAATAATGGTTTTTATGGCGTTTATAAATCCACTAATGAAGGGCTAACATGGACACAGCAAGCAAATAGTCCTAACTTATTAGGTTGGTCAACTACTGGATCTGACTCTGATGGGCAAGCTTGGTATGATTTAGCTTTTGAAATTTCTCCTCAAGATGAAAACACATTATTTGTTGGAGGGGTAAATTGTTGGAAGTCGACTAATGGTGGTCAGAGCTGGAACATAAACACACACTGGTATGGTGGAGGTGGAGCAACTTATATGCATGCTGACGAACACATGTTAAAATATAATCCTTTAAATAATTATATCTATTCTGGAAATGATGGAGGGCTTTATTATTCTACTGATAATGGTAATAATTGGACTGATATTTCAGATGGATTACAAATCACACAATTTTATAGTTTAGGGGTATCACAAACAGTGCAAGATAAAGTAATTACTGGTGCTCAAGATAATGGTACATTCCTAAAAACAACTAATAACTGGGATGCCGTAATAGGTGGTGATGGTATGGAATGTATTATTGATTATACTAATGCAAACATAATGTATGGAGCATTATACTATGGAGATATTCGTAAATCAACTAATGGAGGGAATAGCTTTTCAAGTATTGGTCCTTCTAACAATGGAGCATGGGAAACACCTTATGAATTGGATAGAAATGATCCTAACACTATTTACATAGGCTATGATGAGTTATATAAAACAACTGATGGAGGGAATAATTGGAACATTATAACTAACAATGAAACTAATGGAGGTAAGATTGATGAAATAGGAGTTTCTAAATCAAATAGTAATGTTATTTATTTTTCTGATGGACCAAATATATTTGCTACTACAAATGGAGGTAATTCTTGGTCAAATATAAGTAATAACTTGCCTTACAAAACAATTAGTTATATTATTGTTCATCCTACAGATGCTAATAAAGTTTGGCTTACATTTTCAGGTTACACTTCTTCAGAAAAAGTATATAAAACAATTGATGGAGGAAATTCATGGGTAAACATTTCAGGAACTTTACCAAATATACCTGTTAATTGTATTGTTTTAGATGAAAGTAGTAATAATGAGAATTTATATATTGGTACTGATTTAGGCGTTTTTACTACTGACTCAACAATAACAGACTGGAATGTGTTTAATAATAATAGTTTGCCTAATGTAATAGTTAGTGAATTAGAAATTCAATATCAATCTAATAAATTAATTGCAGCCACTTATGGGAGAGGTTTGTGGAATATTGATTTACAAATAACTTCACCACCAATAGCTAATTTTTCTTATAGTGATTCTATGTTTTGTAATGTTCCTGCTGATGTAAGTTTTTACAATAATTCTTATTATGCTAATACTTATGTTTGGGATTTTGGTGATGGAAATTCAAGTACAGCAACTAATCCAAATCATACCTATACTAGTTATGGTACATTTACTGTTACTTTAACTGCTAGTGGTCCCTTAGGAATTGATAGTATTATCCAGCAGTCAATCATAAGTATTGATCCTAATAACCCATGTATTACTACTTTACCTCCTTCAGGAGTAGGAGTAGTACAAACTGCTTGTAGCGGAACATTATATGATGCTGGGGGGGCTATTGGAAATTATTATGACAATAACAATAGTTGGATAACAATTGCTCCTCAAGGTAGTAGTCAGATTACTTTAAGCTTTACAAGTTTTGATATTGAAGCTCCTTCCTCATCAATAAATTGTAATTATGATTATGTAGAAATATTTGATGGTGCTGATACTTCAGCTAACTCATTGGGTCAGTATTGCAATACTTTAACAGGAAGTCCTGGAGTTTTAACTTCAAGTGGTGGGGCTATTACTATCTATTTACATGCAGACCAGGCTGTAAATGGCACAGGATTTGAAGCAAGTTGGAGTTGTCTGTTTCCAACTACAACTCCTGTAGTTAATTTTTCATTAAGTGATACTATAAGTTGTAGTACAAGTATTAATTTTTCTGATCTATCTTCAAACGGACCTACTGCATGGTTATGGGATTTTGGAGATGGTAATACTTCAACTCTACAAAATCCAACACATAATTACTTAAATAGTGGAGATTATACTATAAAACTAGTTGCAAGTAATCAATATGGTACAGATTCATTAATATTGACAAATCACTTAACAATTATTGATGTAAATTTACAAACTATTGGATCAGAGTCTTGTGGAGCTAGTTCACTAACTTTAAATGCTCTATCAACTAATGGAACAGTAAATTGGTATTCTGATACAAGTGCAACTAATTTATTATATACAGGAAATTCTTTTACTACCCCTGTACTGAGCGCTTCTACTTCTTACTATGCACAGTTAACTTATAATTTCCCTATACTTAATGGAGGGCCTGTTGATAATAATTTTGGTGCAGGAAGTTACTTTCAAGGAGATAGGTTTTTAATTTTTGATAATTATAAAGCATCAACTTTAAAATCAGTACTTGTTTATGCTGGTTCTGATGGATATAGAACAATAGAATTAAGAAATAGTAGTAATGCTGTTATAAGTGATACTACAGTTTATATTCCATTTTCTCCTAACGGATTTAGAGTAAACTTGAATTTTGTTTTACCAATTCAAAATAATATGCAATTAGGTGTTAGTGCTCCAAATTCTGATTTATACAGAACAAGTTCAGGGGCGGTATTTCCGTATAATATAAGTAATATTATAGCAATAACAGGCACTGATGCTTCAGCAGGGTATTATTATTTCTTTTATGATTGGGAAGTTCAGGCTGATCCTTGTGTCTCAGCAATTTCTAATGTTGATGCTATAATTAATAATGACTTTACAAATACAGATAATATTGGAATTTGTATTAGTGACAGTGTGCTTATTGGTAATAATTATTATTCAGTATCTGGTACTTATATTGATACATTTACTACTAGCTTTGGTTGTGATAGTATTATTATTACACAGCTTTCTGTAGGACAAAATGCTACTTATAGTCAACAAATAAATATTTGTGGTGGTGGAACTTTCCAAGTTGGTAATAATGTATATAATAGTACAGGGACTTATATTGACACAATTATTTTTGGTAGTTGTGATAGTGTTATAACAACTAACTTAATGGTATATGAAAGTTATCAGGATACCATAAAATATTCTATTTGTAATGGAGATAATCTATTTGTTAATAATACTAATTATTCGCAAACAGGATTTTATACTACAACCTTCACTACTTCTCAAGGTTGTGATAGTATTGTTGTTCTTGATATTGAAGTTGTCGGAGGAGGAAACTATACTGTACAAGCAACTATTTGTCAAGGAGATTCATATATTATAGGAAATAATGTTTACTACTATCCTGGTATTTACTCAGAAATACTTACTACAGCAGATAATTGTGATAGTATTATAACTACTCATCTTTCGGTAACACCTTATGTTTATAGCACACAGCAAGTATTTTTATGTGAAGGTGATAGTTTCCTAGTAGATGATAACCTGTACACGACATCAGGAATATATGATGATACTTTGCAATTAATAAACTCGTGTGATAGTATTGTTACTTCTCATCTTTCTTTTTCTGATGTAAATATTCAAATCTACTCACAAAATGGTAGTCTTTATGCTAATGTTATTAATGGAATGATGCCATACTCATATTTGTGGAATACAGGAGAAACAACAGCATTTATTACACCTTCAACTTCAGGTTCATTTTGGTTATTAGTTACTGATGCTTATAATTGTATAAGTGATACTGCTTATTTTATAATTGATGATGTTAGTGTAATTGATGATAGTGAGATCTTATCTGACATTAGTATTTATCCTAACCCATCTGATGGTTTGGTGACAATTAGTTTTGAAAGTGCTATAAATGATGACTTTATAGTTACTATTTATAATGTTTTAACTGAAGTTATATTTGAAGAGGAGTTAATTCAGTTTTCAGGGATATATGAAAAACAAATCAACCTAAAGAATTATGCTAAATCGGTTTATTTAGTTAAGATAAAATCATCCTTTACTGAAATGAATAAAAAGCTTATTTTAAGGTAATTTTATTTTTAAACAGGGTGATTTTTTTGCTGAAAGAAAAAATACACAATACTAATCAGTGAGAGAATCTAAATAAAAAAGAGCAACTATAGTTGCTCTTTTTTTTATTTAAATTTTAGGTGATTAACTTCTTATTGTAGACTTTGGTGCAGCATCTAAAATTTCAGCATTTGCATTATCAGCAAATTGTGCAAAGTTTTTGTTGAAAGCATCAGCTAATTCATTAGCTTTAGCATCATATGCATCTTTATTTTCCCATGTGTTTTTAGGACTTAATATTTCAGAAGGAACATTAGGACATGCAGTCGGCATATTTAATCCAAATACTTCATGTTTAGTATAGTCAGCATCCTTCAATTCTCCATTAAGGATAGCTGTAATCATAGCTCTTGTGTATTTTAAAGAGATACGCTCACCGACACCATATACACCACCTGACCAGCCTGTATTTATCAGCCAAACATTCACATTATGTTCTTGCATTTTATCTCCTAACATTTCAGCATATTTTGTTGGATGCAAAGGCATAAATGGTGCGCCAAAACAAGCTGAGAATGTAGTTTGTGGTTCAGTAACTCCAGCTTCAGTTCCTGCAACTTTAGCAGTATATCCTGAAATGAAATGATACATTGCCTGTCCAGTAGTTAGCTTAGATACAGGGGGTAAAACCCCAAAAGCATCAGCTGTAAGGAAGAAAATATTTTTTGGATTTTTTCCTAATGATGGTTTTGCAATATTGTTAATATGTTCAATTGGATAACTAACTCTTGTATTTTGAGTAATAGTAGTATCCTCATAGTTTACTTCATTCGTTCCCTCAAAAAAGGAAATGTTTTCCAATAAAGCTCCTGGCTTAACAGCAGCAAAAATGTCTGGTTCTTTTTCAGCAGATAGGTCGATACATTTAGCATAACAACCTCCTTCAAAGTTGAATACTGTATCGCCACTCCAGCCATGTTCATCATCACCAATTAAGTTTCTGTTTGGGTCAGCTGAAAGAGTTGTTTTCCCTGTTCCTGATAATCCAAAGAATACAGCAGTATCACCCTCTTTACCAGTGTTGGCACTACAGTGCATTGAAAGTACATTCTTTTGGAAAGGCAATATAAAGTTAAGAGCTGAAAAAATTCCTTTTTTGATTTCACCAGTATAACCAGTACCGCCAATAAGGATAATCTTTTTTGTAAAATTAAGGATAGCAAAGTTATGCTGACGAGTACCATCTACTTCAGCTTTTGCCATAAAGCCTGGAGCATTTAGAATAGTCCATTCTGCATCAAAATTCTCAATTTCACTATCATTAGGGCGTAAGAACATGTTGTGAGCAAACATATTACTCCAAGCATATTCGTTTACCACACGAATATTCATTCTGTATTTTTCATCAGCACATGCATATGCATCTCTTACATAAAGCTCTTTTTCGCTTAAGTAGTTCAATACTTTTTGGTGTAGTGCATCAAATTTATTTTCGTCAAAGGATAAATTAACATCTCCCCACCATACTGATTCTTCAGTAATAGCATCTCTCACAATAAAACGATCCATTGGCGAACGGCCAGTGAACTCGCCAGTATTGATGTTGATTGCTCCTGTGGAAGTTAGCGTTGCTTGTCCTTTTTCAATTGAAATGCTTGCTAATTCTTCTGGAGATAAGTTCCAGTGTGCAGTAGCATTTTTTATTCCTAAATCAGAGATGGTAGCATTGTTAGCTCGCTTGCCTGTTTCGGTCATAATCGTTTTTCGTTTTGGTTTTATGGGAGGCAAAGTTAAAGATTAATCCTTTACACAATTAAATTAAGCCTGTTTTTTAATGCTAAAGAATAACATAATCCAGGCACTTATTAATAATAGTCCTCCTATGGGAGTGATTGGTCCTAGAAAAGATAAAGAAACCCCAAAAGTATTTTGGAGGCTTAGTAAATAGATTGAGAATGAAAAACAACATATTCCTGCACTCATTAAGTATAGGCTTCTTTTTAATTGATGATTAAATTTTTCATCATTTAATGCTAAAAGTAAAATTGCCAAAGCATGAAGAAATTGATATCTTACGCCTGTTTCAAAAGATTGTAATTGGCTTGATGCAAGAATCTCTTTTAAGGCATGAGCACCTAAAGCGCCTAATGCAACTGCTGTTACTGCAAGAAAGATTGCAACTTTTATAAATTTATCTGTTGTCATTTTGTTTTATTTAGTCAAGCAAAAATAATACTTTAGCCATTCAATTTTACAAAGCAAATGAAAAAAATATTAGTAATAGGAGCAGGAAGGTCGGCAGTAACATTAATCAAGTATTTATTGGATAATTCAGCTGCCAATAACTGGCAAGTCACATTAGCAGACTTCTCATTAGAGTTGGCTGAAGAGGCAGTTGGAAGTAATGAAAATGGGAAAGCTATCTTCTTTAATGTTACAGATGAGCAGCAAAGAGAAGGTGAAATAGAAAAAGCTGATATTGTTATCTCAATGCTTCCGGCAAGTTTGCATATTACAGTTGCAAAGGATTGTGTAAGGTTAAAGAAAAACTTAGTTACAGCATCTTATGTTTCTGCAGAAATTGCTGAGCTTGATGAAGCTGCAAAACAAGCTGGGATTTTATTATTAAATGAAATTGGTTTGGATCCAGGAATTGATCATATGTCAGCTATGCAAGTGATAGATGAAATTAAGGAAAATGGAGGAGAACTTACTTCATTTAAGTCCTTTTGTGGAGGTTTAGTACATCCTGATTATGATAATAATCCTTGGAATTATAAATTTACTTGGAATCCAAGAAATGTAGTGTTAGCTGGGCAAGGCACTGCACAATATATTGAGAATGGAGATTATAAATACATTCCTTATACAAGTTTGTTTGAGCGCACTGAACAGATGGAAGTATTAGATGCTGGAGAGTTTGAAGGCTATGCTAATAGAGATTCTCTTTCTTATAGAAAGTCTTACGGGTTGAAAAATATCCCAACATTGTTTAGGGGAACATTAAGACGGAAAGGGTATTCAGAAGCTTGGAATGTTTTTGTGCAATTGGGTATGACTGATGATACTTATAAACTAGAGAATTCTGCAAGCATAACTAATAGAGAGTTTATTAATATGTTCTTGCCTTTTGATGATGCTTTAACGGTTGAAGAAAAATTATGCAAGCAATTTAACTTAACTGCTGATTCAGTTATTTTTCAAAAAATAGCTTGGTTAGGAATTTTTTCAGAAAACAAATCTGGTATAAAAGATGCTAGTCCTGCTCAAATATTACAGGAAATTTGCGAAAGTAAATGGACACTCGGAGCTGAGGATAAAGATATGATTGTAATGCAACATCAGTTTGAGTATTTTCAAAATGGAGAGCAAAAGAAATTAAACTCTTCATTACTTGTTTTTGGTGATGATCCAAGATATACTTCAATGGCAAAAACGGTAGGATTGCCAGTAGCTATTGCTACTAAGTTAATTTTAAATGGTAAAATTAATTCAACTGGTATAAAAATACCTACTACAAAAGATATTTATGTTCCTGTATTAAAGGAGTTGGAAGAAAACGGGATTAATTTTGTAGAGGAGTTAGTTTAAGTCTAACAATTCTTCAGGAATTTCTACTTGCATAATTCCTTCTTTTGGATCAATTCCTTTTACAAATTTTTCGTGCATTGGGAAGCAAAATTCTGTGCCATCTTTTTCAACATATATTAATTGTTGTGATGTCTGTGAATTTATATAGGTGATTTGTCCTAATTCTCCAAAATGAATATCAACAACAGAATAGCCAATTAGCGTTTTCTCTGTGATTTCAGTTGCATCTGTTTTAGGGAGCCATTCTTTGGGTAAATATACTTTTTGTTTGAGTATTTTCTTGGCTGTTGTCTCATTGTTTGTGTCTTCAAACTTTACTAATACAACATTGGCTTTTGTTTTTCGTGCATGTTCAATAAAGTGAGGGACTAATTCATTATTAAGTTCAATAAGAAAATAGTCAAGTGTAGAAAAATCAAAAGGGATGTCATCATCATTATAGATATTGACATCCCCTTTATAGCCATGCAATTTAAAAACTGTTCCGAATAAGAAGCAATCTTTTTTTTGCATTATATGAGTATTAAGCTTCTTCTGTTTTTTCTTCAGCTGAAGGAGCTTCTTCTGCTTTTGACTCTTCAACAACTTCTTCAGTTGCTGGAGTTTCCTCAGCTACAACTTCTTCAGTAGTTTCCTCTGAAGTTTCTTCAACTGCAACTTCTTCTTCAGTAGTTTCTTCTATCATTGGAGAATTTTTAAGTGCTAATGCAGCAGCTCTTTCATCACTCTTAGCTTTTTCAGCAGCTAAAGCAGCTTTTTCAGCAGCAATTGCAGCATTTTCTAATCCTGATTTTTTATCAGCTACTTTGTTTTCTTTTGCTTCCATCCAAGTAGCAAATCTTTTTTCAGCTTCTTCTTGAGTAAAAGCACCTTTAGCTACACCAGCCATTAAGTGTTTTTTCATCATTACTCCTTTGTAAGAAAGCATTGCTCTTACCGTGTCAGAAGGTTGTGCGCCTTTTAATAACCAGTTTACAGCACCATCAAAATCTAATTCGATTGTTGCAGGGTTAGTGTTAGGATTATAGATTCCTAATTTTTCAATGTATCTTCCGTTTCTTGGAGCTTTTTGGTCAGCTACTACAATGTGGTAAAATGCTTGTTTTCTTCTACCGTGTCTTGCTAGTCTAATTCTTGTTGCCATTTTTTTCTTTTAATTTGGTTAAACCATCTCTGTGATTAGTCCTCATTATTGAGGGGCTGCAAAATTAGAAATATTTTCTAAATCACAACCAATTATTATAGTATTTATTTTAGTGTAATTTTTCATGATGGAGAAAACAGCATTTTATCATTATTTATGACTATTTTTGCCGTCCGAAAATTAAAATTTGAAAAAGATGAGTACAAAAGTGAAAACAGCAAGCAAGAAGATATCAAAGGACGATTTTAAAGCAACTATTTTAGCTGATTACAGATTAGCTTCTGAAGTTAGAGAATCTGGAGCACAAGGAAGGAGAGATGTGCTTTCAGGAAAAGGTAGTTTTGGTATTTTTGGTGATGGAAAAGAATTAGCACAAATTGCATTGGCTAAAGTTTTTAGACATGGTGATTTCCGTGCAGGATACTACAGAGATCAAGCATTAATGACTGCTTTGGGGCAATATTCTCCAAAACATATGTTTTCAGCATTGTATGGTGATCCAGAATTAGAAAGAGAGCCATCTTCAGGTTCTCGTCAAATGATGAATCATTTTGGAACTCGTTTTTTAAATGAGGATGGAAGTTGGAAAAACTTAATGGAGCAAAATAATTCAACTTCTGATATGGCTTGTTTGGCTTCTCAATTTCCAAGATTGGTTGGTTTGGCACAAGCATCACAAGTATATAGAGATAACCCAGAATTAGCAAAATCAAAACCAGGATTTACGAATGGTGGTTCTGAAATTGCATGGGCTACAATTGGTAATTCATCTTGTGCTGAAGGGCATTTTTGGGAAGCAGTAAATGCAATTGGGGTATTACAAGTTCCTGCAGTTATCTCTGTTTGGGATGATGGTTACGGAATTTCAGTTGCGAATGATGTACAGATGACAAAATCGGATGTTTCAGAAGTGTTGAAAGGCTTCCAGATGGATGAAAAAGGAGCTGGTTATGATATCGTAAAAGTAAAAGCTTGGGACTATCCTGCATTAATTGCAGCTTATGAAAAAGCAGAAAAATTAGCAAGAGAAAAGCATATTCCTTCTATTATTCATGTTGTAGAAATGACACAGCCAACAGGACATTCTACTTCTGGTTCGCACGCAAGATATAAGAGTAAAGAAAGATTACAATGGGAAATTGATTTTGATTGTAATAAGAAATTTAAGGAATGGATTGTTGAAAGTAGTATAGCTACTTTGGAAGAATTAGATGCAATTGACAAAGAATCAGTTGATTCAGTAAAAAAACAAAAGAAAGAAGCTTGGACAGAATATCAAGCGCCTATAAAAGCAGAATGGAAAGAGTTGTTAGGGATTTTTAATTCTATTTCAGCACAGGTAAATATTCCTGAAATTGCAGAGTGGATTAAAGATATTAATCAATCAGCAATGTTTGGTTTATTCAGAAGAGATTTTATGAGTAAAGCAAGAATTCTTTTAGGAATGATTGTAAGCGAAAAAATTGCTGAAAAAGCAACTTTGCGTAATTTCATTAACAGAATCAATTCTGAAAATTACCAGAGATATAATACAAAATTATACAATGAGACTTCTACTTCAGTACTTAAGGTAGAAGAGGTAAAGCCTACTTATGATGCAAATGCTGAAGAGGTAGATGCAAGAATTATTTTAAGAGATAACTTCCATCATATGTTTGATGCTATACCAGAGGCTATGATTTTTGGTGAAGATGTTGGTAAAATTGGTGGTGTAAATCAAGGAGTAGAAGGATTACAGGAAAAGTTTGGTGAAAGTAGAGTTGCAGATACTGGAATTAGAGAGGCAACTATTATTGGACAAGGAATCGGACTTTCATTAAGAGGATTAAAACCAATTGCAGAAATGCAATATTTGGATTATGTGATTTATGGTTTCCAACCTATGGTGGATGATATTGCATCATTACATTATAGAACACATGGTGGACAAATTACGCCATTAATTATTCGTACTAGAGGGCACAGACTAGAAGGAATCTGGCATTCTGGTTCTCCTATGGGAATGTTGTTGAATGGTACAAGAGGAATGTATTTGTGTGTACCAAGAGATATGACAAGAGCTGCAGGGTTCTACAATACTTTAATGCAGTCGAATGATCCTGCAATGGTTATTGAGTGTTTGAATGGATATAGGATTAAAGAAAAATTACCAAATAATATTGGTGAGTTCAGAGTTCCTTTAGGAAAAGTAGAAATTACAAGAGAAGGAAGTGATATTACTTTAGTGACTTATGGTAGTACTTGGAGGGTGGTAATGGATGCTGCTGACCAATTAGAAAGAGCAGGTATTTCTTGTGAGGTAATTGATACACAAACATTAGAGCCTTTTGATTTAACATATGATATTGTAGAGTCTGTTAAGAAAACTAATCGTTTGTTAGTTATTGATGAAGATGTTCCAGGTGGTGCTTCTGCATATATTTTACAAAAGATTGTAGAAGAACAAGATGCTTATAATTTCTTAGATTCGGAACCACAAACTTTAGCTGCTAAAGCTCACCGTCCTCCATATGGTAAGGATGGTGATTATTTTACAAAACCATCTGCAGAAGATATTTTTGAAAAAGTTTATGGAATGATGAGTGAAGTAAATCCAACTAAATTCCCATCATTATACTAAATGAAAAAAACTACTGAATCGGATTCTAATTATGATGCTTTAGAGTTAATGAGTACTGCTGATTTACTCACAAACATTAATAGAGAAGATAAAACAGTAGCGCTTTCGGTTGAGGAACAAATTCCTCTGATAGAACAACTAATTAATGCAATCGTTCCCAAAATGAAAAAAGGGGGACGATTGTTATATTTAGGAGCAGGTACTTCTGGTAGATTAGGAATTGTTGATGCTTCAGAATGCCCCCCAACCTTTGGAGTTGATCATGGTTTAGTTGTTGGGATTATGGCAGGTGGAGATAAGGCAATGCGTAAAGCAGTAGAATTTGCAGAGGATAGTACTACTCTTGGTTGGGAAGATTTGTTAGAGCAAAATATAAATACAAATGATGTAGTTGTTGGTATTGCAGCATCTGGTACTACTCCTTATGTTATTGCTGCACTTAAAAAATGTCAAGAGGAAAATATTACTACTGGCTGTATAGTTTGCAATGGGAATTCTCCTCTTTCAAAAGTTGCTGATTATCCTGTTGAGGTAGTAGTTGGTCCTGAGTTTGTTACTGGAAGTACAAGAATGAAATCAGGGACTGCTCAAAAGTTGGTGCTGAATATGATTTCCACTTCTGTGATGATACAATTAGGTAAAGTGAAAGGGAATAAGATGGTAGATATGCAACTTTCAAATAATAAATTAGTGGATAGAGGAACTAAAATGATAATGCAAGAAATTGAAGTAGATTATGAAACTGCTAATGCTCTATTAAAACAATTTGGTTCTGTCCGTAATGCTGTAGATAAATATAATGAATAAAGAAAAGTTAGCAAAGGGAATGATGTGGCTTTCAGGATTTTCTATGTCTGTATTTTTTTCAGCAATTACTTTGTATGCAGGTTTTAATAATGTGCGTAAGGCAGACGATTATACTTTTTTGATAATTGGATTATTGTTAATCCCTGCTATTTTCTTTTTTGCTTATAAAGGGTTTAAAATTATTTTGGACGCTATTTTTCAAAAGTAAATTTATTTGCTCTCGTCATTTGTCTTTTCCCTGGAGGTCCATCTAAAACAACAATTTCAAAGCCAACCGCTTTCATAGTTCGTTTTACCACTCCTTTTGCGCAATAGGTAACCAAGAATCCATCTTTTTTTAGTAGGTTGTACATATTCTGGAAAACTTCTTCATTCCATAAGTGTGGTTGTTTTTCAGGGGAAAAAGCATCAAAATAAATGATATCGAATTGTGTATCACTTTTATAATTTTCTAGAGAAATTTTGTTTTTTGTAAGCTTAAAAAAATCATTGATTTTATTTCCTTTTTCCCAGCTGCATTCGTGTAGTTTTAGTAATTCGGATTTGTCTTCTCCTATTAGATCAGTAAAGTTTAGCTCGATATAACTTTCTTTAGGAACAGGATAGAGCTCAATTCCATGATAATTAATAGTAATGTTTTTTTGCTTTGCTTTTTGTGCAGTCAGCAAAGCGTTTAGTCCTGTTCCAAAGCCAACTTCTAATATATTAAACTGACTTTTATTTTCTGCTAAAAGCCCGTTTTTAATAAAAACATGTTCAGCCTCAACAATTGCTCCATGTTTTGAGTGATATGTTTCATTTATCTCAGGATTAAAAATAGAGTGAGAGCCATCATTAGTTGTTACAAGTTTGTTCTTCATTATTTATATTTGCCTGCAAATGTAGATTATTTAATAGAAAATAGTTTGTGAAAATATATTCTTATATTGGTGTTAAAATTAGTTTTTTTTGTTTTGAACGCATAAGATTATTTTGATAAATTAATTTATTTCTTGACTTCAGTATTTTTTTAACTTATATTTGTGGCATTAAAATCATTAATAATTAAAGATTTACAGATATGAAAAAATTTTTTACACTTTGTTTAGGAATTGCGATAGCAGTTTCTTCTTATGCATCTCACCTTATGGGAGGGCAAATTTCAGCAAATCATTTGAGTTCTGATACAGCTGGTTCACATTATTATTTAGAATTGGATGTTTATAGAGATACTTTAGGTATTCCAATGTCTTTGAATCAGTCTGTTGATGTTTTTGTATTAGATACTTCAGGTAATTATAGTTTATTATTTTCTCAAAGTTTAACTTTTGGAGTTGGAGGGCCTGTTTCATCTATGTCATCTGTATATGGTATAGAAGTATATCATTTTGTAGATACTATTACATTTCCGGCAAATGGATATTATATGGTTAAATGGAATAATTGTTGTAGAAATGGTGCAATTATTAATATGTCATCTCCATTGTCAGAAAGTATGAGTTTTTTAACCTATATTAATGTTGATAGTTCAAGTCCAAATTCATCTCCAACATTTTTAGCGCCACCAGTTTCCTATTTGCCTACAAATACAGCTTGGCAATATAATCCTCTTCCTTTTGATCCTGATGGTGATTCTTTAGTATGGCACCTTTCAATTCCTTTGTCCTCTGGAGCAACAGTACCTTCAGTTGTTATGGGGTATGAAAATTTATCAGATACTACTTATTCTAATGCAACTGGACTCTTTTCTATTGATTCAATAACAGGTGAAATTTCTTGGGATGCAAAAATGGTTGGTAATTTTGTTGCTTCATTTGCAATAGAAGAATACAGAAATGGTGTACTAGTGGGTGCTATGAGTAGGGATATGCAATTTGTTGTTGTTCCTGACACTTCAAATGCTATGCCAATTATTTCTAATATGAATAGTGTGCCAACAAACTCATTAGGGTATCCTTATGTTAAAATTGCTCCTGGGCAAAATTATCAAGTACATTTATTAGCTTCAGATGCTGATGTTAATGATGTGGTAAGTATGAGTGCTTTTGGTGAGTCATTTGGTTTATCTACTTCACCATCTACTTTTAGCTATGTATCAACAGGTAATGGAAATGAAATTGAGGGAACTTTTGCTTGGACTCCTGATGTGAGTCAAGTACGTGCTAATCCTTATTTGACAGTATTCCGTATTTCTGATAATTTCTTTTATTATGATGAAACAGTTCAGATTGAAGTAACGAATAATACTACTGATATTGAAGAAATTAATGGGGTTATCGTAAATGATATTTACCCTAACCCTGCTAGTAATAGCTTTACACTTCCTTTAAGTATAGATAATGGACAAGATATAGCAGTTGATATCTATAATGTACTTGGGGTTAAGGTATCTTCTGAGCAATTAAAATTATCATCAGGAAATCATATTTTGATTAAGAATTTTGATTTAAAAAGTGGACAGTACTTTGTGAATATTACTGGTGCTAATGGCTCAGTAATAACAACTAAAAAATTACTTGTGGTTAAGTAAACTTGTTTTTTATGGTTTTTTAGGTTGGAAAAGAGGGGTTTAGTCCCCTCTTTTTTTATATTTTTGCAACTCTTTAAAAATAAGGAATTAACGCTTATGAAAATTACAAAAACTAGCATTTCACGATTAAACTCAACTGACTTTTCTAATCTGCCTTTTGGTACAGTTTTCTCTGATCATATGCTTGTTTGTAATTATAAAAACGGAAAGTGGAGTGAAGCAGAGATTTTGCCTTATGGACCTATAGCTATGGCGCCAGGCGCACAAGTTTTACACTATGGTCAGTCAGTTTTTGAGGGAATGAAAGCCTTTAAAAATAATTCAGATGAAATTTTATTATTCCGTAAGGATGAAAATTTTAAACGTTTAAACCAATCAGCTGAACGAATATCAATTCCATTAATTGATAAAAATATTTTTATGAATGGTTTGGATGAATTACTAAAGTTAGATTCTGCTTGGTGTAAAAAAGAAGAAGGGTATTCTTTATATATCCGTCCTTTTATTTTTGCCTCAGGCGAGTGTGTTAAAGCTTCAGCATCAGATGAATACACCTTCATTATTATTACCTCTCCAACCACAAAATACTATGCAGGAGAAATGAATTTAGTAGTAGAAGAGCATTATGCTAGAGCGCCACAAGGTGGTGTAGGTTATGCAAAGGCAGCAGGAAATTATGCAGCTTCATTCTATCCTACAAAACAGGCAAATGCAAAAGGTTTTCAGCAACTAATTTGGACAGATGCAAAAGAGCATAAGTATATTGAAGAGTCAGGAACTATGAATATTTGGTTCAGAATAGGGGATACTTTAATTACGCCTTCACTTTCGGATAGTATTTTAGGAGGAATTACTCGTGATAGTGTTGTTACCTTAGCTAAAGATAATGGAATAAAAGTTGAGGAGAGGAAGATACTGATTTCAGAAGTAGTGGAAGCCTTTAAAAATGGAACACTAAAAGAAGCCTTTGGTACTGGTACAGCTGTTACAGTAAACCCAATTAATACAATTACTTTTCGTGAAGATAGAATGGTGATTGAAGCACAAGAAGATTCTTTTGCTTTAAGGTTAAAAACTCAGTTACAGGGAATTCAAAAAGGTAAAATTGAAGATACTTATAATTGGACTTCAAAAGTATTAAATGCAGTAAAGAGCTAAGCGTTATACACCATTTTGTAGTGCATAATTCCGGCCTCTTCAAATAGATTTCCTTCTTTTACAAACCCTACTTTTTCATAAAAAGGAATTACTTGTTGTTGGGCATGCATATATTTTATCTCTTTTTCATCTTTTAAGTCATGTAATATAGATTGTAGTACTTGCATTCCAAAACCTTTTCCTCTAGCAGATTCTAGTACTGCAAAGCGTTCTAGTTTAAATCCTTTTTCTGTTTTCCTGTGGCGGGCAGTAGCTAAAGGAATATTGTTTTCTAATAATAAAAAGTGAGTAGATTCTTCTTCAAACTCATATTCTAAATCTTCAGGACAGTTTTGACCAATTACAAAAACTTGGTGGCGAATGGCAAAAGCCTGTTCCCTTAAGGCTTTATTTTTGAAAGTAAATTTTTTAATGACTATCATAACATTTGTTTGTGCCGTAAATTTATGTATTTTTGAGCAATAAATTAAAAAATAAAATCATGAAAAGAACAATTTTAACTGTACTACTAGCAGTAATAACAACATTTAGTTTTGCAACTAAACCTCACACCGATAATGTAAGGGTAGATACTAAAAGTTCAACTGTAAAGTGGATAGGTTCCAAAGTAGCATCATCACATGAAGGAACAATTAACATTAAAAAAGGAATGTTAATGATTAATCATGGTACTTTAGTGGGAGGTCAGTTTAGTATTGATATGAGCTCAATTAAGAATACTGATATAGAATCAGAAGAATACAGTGCAAAATTAGAGGGGCATTTAAAGAATGAAGATTTTTTTGATGTTGAACAATTCCCTACAGCTACAATAACAATTGTAAAGGCAGTTAAAGGAACAGAGAATAACTATTCTATTGTTGCTAGTTTAACGATTAAAGGGATTACTCATCCTATTGCTTTTGACGCAAATGTTAATGTAAATGGAATTAATTTTTTAGCAACTGCAAACATTAAGATTGACCGTACTAAATGGAATGTAACTTATAACTCAGGAAACTTTTTTGAAGACCTAGGAGATTACCTTATAAAAGATGAAATTGAATTTGATGTATTTTTGCTTTCAGCAAAATAGATGACATTCTACATATTGCTGATAATTACAGTTGTTGTAGCTTATGTAATTGCAGTTTATCAAAAGATAAGAGGACTAAAATTTTGGTCCTCTTTTTTTAAATCCCTTATTGCTGTAGCAGGAGTATTGGGTACTATTTGGAAGGTGTTGGGCTAGTTATTTACCTGGGTCATTATCACCAAAGCTAATAGCTTTGTGGTCACATTCTCCAAAATAATATGTTCCTTCATCAATATTTGGCCAAAGGATATAATTAATTTCTTCAAATTTTAATGTGTGAGTTCCAGCACTAACCTCATAATCATTTAAGTAAGAATCGCCATTTATTATTTGTTTAAATACTCCGTCAATAGACATGTAATAGCCCTCATTATCATTATTGACTATATCTATGTAGCTTATGTTTTGTAATTCACATTCCCTTTGTTCAGCCTTTTCTTTTGAGCAAGATATAATGAGGGTAGAAACTGTAAGAATTAAGATTATTTGCTTTTTCATAATTAAGTATTTTCCACAAATGTATAATAAATTTACAAAAATGACAAATTCGTCATTGTGAGGTTTTTTAGTATTTTGGAATTTGCCAAACGAAATGGCACAATTATCAGATAAAGAATTATTAAAGCAAATTGCTAATCGTATTAAAGGATTACGCAAGGAAAAGGGCATTACCCAAGAAGCATTCTATAACGATACAAATATTCATATTGCTAGAATTGAAGTGGGGAAAACAAATGTTAGTGTTAGTACACTTAATGCTATTTGTAATTATTTTGATATTTCCTTAAAGGATTTTTTTATTTAATATTTGTCATGTTGAACTTGCCGAACAAAGAGCGTTTCTTCATTTTATTCAGAATGACAATTTATTTATCTCCTCCGCTAGTTTTTCAGCAGCCTCTGGAAAAAATCTAAACCATAACTCTGGCTCAATCAATTCTAATTCACTTAAAGAAGGTTTATCATTATTATCATAAACAATATCTACACGGGCATACATTGGTTTATAAGGACTTGCTGTTAAGCAGTTTTCAGCAAATACAATTTCTTCTTTAGTTGGGGTGTATTTTTCCACCCTTCCACCATGGTCGTCTTGCACTCTAAAATCACCTTTTTTAGCAATTTTTTTAACAGCATGAGTATATTTACCGCCAATTAGTATTAGTGATATTTCTCCTTTTTTAGTTATGTTGTTAAGGAACTCTTGAAAAAGCATACTCTCACTTTCTATTAACTCTTGAAATACGGCTTCAACTTCTGAACAGTTGCTAGGGGTAATTCGGTAAGTGTGTCGTGCTGCTCCAGAAATAGCTGGTTTCAGTACAGCTTCATTCCATTTTGCTTTTGTAAAAAGTGCTAATAAAGTTATTTTATCTCCTTTTTCAATAAATAAAGTAGGAGCAATATTAATCTTGTTTTTTGCTAAATCTTGCAAGTAATGCTTATCAATATTCCAATTGATTATTTCAGAAGAATTAATAAATGTTGTTTTCTTTTTGGTATTTTCTAGCCAAATGAAGAATTCATCAAAGCGCTCAAAATAATCCCATGTAGTTCGGAAGATAGCGTACTTAGTAGTTGTCCAGTCAAAACCTTTATCTGCCCAATCCTTCTTACAAACTTTTAGTCCTTTATTTTCTAGTGCAGTTTGTAATAGACTGTCTTCATCTAAAACTTGCTGAGTATACCAATCTGCTTTTTTAGGATTTACATAGCGGTGATCGGTAAGAATTACAATATCAAAAATAGCTTTATTTGTAAGCATATCTTATCAAATCAGTTAATTGAATTACCTCAAGTGTTTTTTCATGAGTTGCTTCTAGTACAACTTTTGGTGCACAATTGTGTTGTAGGGCTTCTTTCCAACGCAAAGCGCATAAACACCATTTATCTCCTGGTTTTATTCCAGGAAAACCATATTGAGGAAGGGGAGTGGACAAATCATTTCCTACACTATAAGAAAATTGTAAAAAATCTTCAGTAGCTACAATGCAAACTGTATGTAATCCTGAATCGGTTTCGTCAGTATTGCAGCAACCATCACGAAAGTATCCTGTTAAAGGGGTTTGACTACAACTGATTAAAGGTTCTCCAAATACATTACTTCCCATTGCAACATTGTTTGTTATTTGTTAATTTAAGTCTTCTTTTTGCTATAAAATCATAAGCAAAGTCAAGCAGAAAAGTAGGTAAAATTTTGGCAAATACTAAGCAATTATAAGGGAATTGTAATTGACTACAAATTTTTAATACTGCTTTGGATTTAAACAAGGCAACATTATTTTGAATATAAACTACAGATTCCTGATTTTCGATTAGAAATTCTTCTTCAATTTTTATTCCTTCAACAGAGTTGAAAGGAAAAAATGATATTGTTTTATCTTGCAATTTACTTTGTGCAAACTTTGTCCATTTCTTACAAAATTGACAATCGCCATCATATATTACAATAGTAGTAATCATTTACTTAATACTTAACTTTTGTTCTACTGTTCCATTTTCATAAATATAAAACAAAATGCCTTTTTGTTTTGGTATTGCTTCTCTTCCTAAAACATCAATAATTTTAATTAATTCTGGTGATTTTTCAGTGCTTATATTACTTGTGTTGGTTGAGTTAATTAATCCGTTAATATCGTATTTATTAAAAAATTCCCAAATTTTTTCTGAGGCATTAATATCTTGATTAGTAACTCCAGCAATTGCAAGTGCACCTGGCCAAGTGTGTTCTCCATCAATTATTTTATAATGCTCTACTGTAGCTCCATTGTCTCCGTTTTCCCAGATTTGATGTTCAGCAGTGCATCCGTCTGTAGTAATTATATCAGGTACATTACTTATAATAGGAGTGCTATTACAATTGTTAAAGTTTTCCCAAAAATCTAAAATATCAGGAATTGATTCTGTAAAACTACTCGCGTTATAGGATACTGTTGGGTCTAAAGTTCCGTGTATTTCCATAACTGGCATAGGGTGGTTTGGGTTACAACTATTGAGCCAGCCAAGGTTCATACTTCCTGTAACTGATGCAATGGCTGCAATTCTATCACTTAATTCACAAGCTAATTGGTAGCTCATAAACCCTCCATTTGACATTCCTGTGCTGTAGACTCTATCTTGGTTTATACTGTATTCTGTAGAGATAGAATCAATAAGAGCAGAAGTAAACCCTATGTCATCCACTGTACTTCCTCCCCATCCTACATTCCAATGAGTAGTTCCTTGATTATCTAAAGTCCCATCAGGGTATACAATAATAAAACCTTCTGCGTCAGCAACAGTGTTAAAATTACTGTAAAATGCTTGTTGCCAAGCGTTGGAAGTGTACCCATGAAAATTTAAGACTAATGGTAAATCATTTCCAGGTGAATAGGATGCAGGAACATACAAAGTGTAATCTCTTTGTAATCCTCCATGGTTAATAGTTCCGTTTATGGTTTGTTGTGCTAATGTAAATAGGGGTAAGCAGATGATGAGTGTCAGTAATTTTTTCATTTATTGTATTGTAATTTGTTTAGTTATTGTTCCGTTTTTTGTTTTGTTAAGCTGAAGGTTGTTATTCGAATTACTTGGTCTTCCTAGTAAATCAAAACTTTGTTGTGTGTATTGTAAAGGATTGATTTCCTGAACTTGTGATGTGCTGAAAGGAACAAGTTGAACATCCTCAATTGTAGCATTATTATTTAAAATAGTTGCGTTAATAGTTTTAGGGTAGTAGCCAGTTTTACTAAAAGTAATATTGTAATTTCCTTGATGTAAGTACCTGTGGTAATTTCCTATTGGAAGATTAGCATATACATGTGAGCTATCAACATCATGACCATTGATTGCTACTTTTGCATTTAAAGGGTTTCCTGTTATGCTGTCGGTAACTATTCCTCTAATTCCGTATAATGATTGTTCCATATAGTTTAAAAGTGAAGGGTAATTTGCATCCCATAGGGCAGGTAAATCATTTGGATTTGGAGTTTTATCATCTGATAACTCTAGAGTAAATTCTCTACAATGTTTAAAGTAATTCATATAGTCTTGTCGCCCTCCATCTACTTCATACCAATCCCAGCCATTTGTAATTCCATCATTCAGGTAGTTAAAATATCCATTTCCACTATTTGTTTGGCAGCTATCCGCATATTCATGCGATACATGTTCCCACCAATTTTCATCAGCAGTTTGGTTACTCCATGTATCCCAAGGATAATTGCAAACTTCAGATCCTCCATGCATATTTGCTGATATTGAAAAGTTTAAAGTATCAGCAAGTCCCATAAATATATTTGTTTCTTCTTGGTAAGAATTTCCATCAGGGTGAGGTCCATCTTCAGGATCAGGGTAATTTCTATTTAAATCCACCCAGTTTGCATTATATCTAGTTGCACTCCATACATCTTGATTTCCACCATAATAAGCACCATCTGGATTTGCTAAAGGGTTAATCCAAATATCAATATTATTAACTAGTTTAGTTAGTCGTAAATTATTTCCGTATCCGTTTAAGATGTAGTCAATTAAGCGTAAACTTAAAATATACCCTGCTAATTCATCACCATGCATTGATGAGGTGTATAGGAATGAAGGCTCATTTTCTTTTTGTCCTACATTGTTAGAAATCTGAATAATTAATATCTCCCTTCCAGAATTTAATGTACCTAAATGGTGTAGTTTGCAAATATTTGGAAAGGAATCAGCCAAGGCAGTCATCATATCAGTATATTCATTGTAAGTAGGGTAGTAGTCCCAGTTGTTTTTACTACCATTTTTATAATTCAGAGTTTCTTTTTTTATAAGTGTATAGTCAATATCTAATTTTAAAAACTCAGTAAATTCTTTCTTATTTGCATAAGCGTATGCAATTTCTGAGTTTGTTTTATGATCTATAGAAATAATATCAGATATCTGGTTTAACTGTGACTTATTTTTGTATTCAAAAGAGAAATAGAGCTCTCCTTTTTTTAAGAAAAACTCATTAATATTTTGAGAGAATCCTACGAAAGGGATAAGCAAAATCAAAAGCAGTTTTTTCATTATTTATTAAACTTATCTAAAGTTTCTTTCACAGCATCCTTATGAATAGTAAAAGTCATCATTTTAAGTTTTACATAATCTTCATGGTAAAAATAGTATCCAGGGAAATTTCCATTTCTGGCTCCTGATCCACTATCTTTTATTAAAAACCACCAGTCATCATTACTATCAATTTTATAACCAATTAAATGTATAGCATGATCATCAGTTGTAGTTCCGTTAGAAAAACGGAATTGCCTTGCATTCTCATCAATAAATTTAGATGGAATATCGTAAGAAGGAACCATTGCAACATCATTAGTTGATGAATATCCACTTTCTGAAACATCTCCACCTATTGAGATTGAATAACCATTTTCAATTGCATTCTTAATAGCAAACATAAACTCATCTAACGGTATATTATAGTATGCATCACTTCTCCACCAGTTGTCAGGAACTTTATATTCTTCTTGGCTCCAATATGGTTTTTGCATCAAACTCATAAAGTCAACATAGTCATTTGGCTTAAGTTTGGTTACATTTTTCAAAAATGATTTTGGCGTATAAGTTTTTCCATTGTATTTAAATGAAGCGGGAGGAGCTCCCATATAATGGTCTAAAATAGATTTGATATTGGATAGAATTGCTTCTTCATCCCAAAAATTGATTTGCTTACAGTTTTTTAAGTAAGCCTCAAATTCACCAAACATTTTTGCATGATTATAGTAAGGTTGATCGCTTGGTTTTCCTTCATAAGCTTCAGCAGGTACAATGCCGTACAAATCCATCATTCTTTGTACAGCATTGGTTTCTGACCCTTCTCCTAAATGTGTTTTCCCTCTTGTAGTTATGAATCCTCTCGCTTTTTCAATGTATTCAAAATAGACTGGGTATAGTTCCGAAAGGTTTATTGTCTTACCTGTTATTCTGTGAATTTCACTTTCGTAAAATGAGGTAGTTGAAAAACACCAACATGTTCCTGTATTACCTTGTGAAATAGGATCTTCCGCCTTAACAATTGAGAATTCTTCAAGGCTTTGTGGAATTTGTTTGCCATCAAAATTCATTTTAAAGGATTTGTATTCTTCTTTTTTGCCTTTATCGTATTTGTTTGATTCGCTTATAATGGTTCCGTAAAAAGGATTGGAGTAGGATTCAAATTGTCCTTTGTCCTGTGCGTTTGCTCCTAAGCCAGCAAGTAGTAGGATTCCTATTTTTTTCATCATGAGTGTAGGTTTTAATTTTGAAAGCCCAAATTTAAAGTATTTTTGTAATTTGCAGACCTATACCTAAAAACATTACGATTATAAATGCTTTAAAACAAATTCTAAAATGGACATTGATTTGTTTCCTTGCTTTTTGCACTTTCAATTTATTTATTTCAGGGAAATATAAGATGCAAAGAAGTATAACAATAGATGCACCTGCCTATGTGGTGTTTGGTGAGGTAACTGATTTGCAAACTTGGCATACTTGGGCAACTTGGTGGGAGAAAGACACTACTATAGTTACAGAATATACAGGAGAAAGATATGGAAAAGATGCTAAAATGAGTTGGACAGGTGTAGATGGTTTTGGTTCTTTGGAAATAACAGCAGTTAGTTTTGCTGATTCCATTAACACGGAACTTAATTTTGAAGGAATGCCTCCAGCCTATGGTTTCTGGAATTTTGAAGAGAATGAAGAGGGTACGCATATAACTTGGGGTATGAAAGGGGAGATGCCTTTCTTTATGCATTTTATGACTATGTTTTTTGATGCTATGGCAGGGCCTGATTTTGAAGCAGGACTGCAAGGTTTAAAAGAAAAGTGTGAAAGCTTACCTAGCCGTTCATCTGAAGCTTCAATTGTTGATGTGCCTGAACAACATTAATTGTTTATTGAAGCAACTTGTACTATGAATGAAGTTAGCGCGACAATTGGTGCTACTTATGGAGAGTTATTTGCCTATCTTAGTCAGAATGAAATAATTCCAATTGGTATGCCTTTTAATTGGTGGATATCTTCCCCATTTTTAACATTTGTAAGGCTTAGTTTAAAAGATTCTGGGTGTTGTGTCGTTGTAAACACTTCACCAAATACTACTCCTTTAGCATCTTCTAATACTATAAATTACCTATATTTTCAGTTTCAGTTAATAGATTAGCATCCACTAGATAGAAAAATTAAGATTTACATAATTATTATCCAATTATAAGATATTTTCATTTAGTAATAAATTTGTAATAATTGCAAGATATTAAAAATAGCATATTAGTTTATATAAATTTTATTTAGGTTGTAAACAAAAAAAGCCCACCATTTGGTGGGCTTAAAATTTTATTTTATCATAACTATCCTCCAAACGTGTATCCAAAAGTCAGGAAGATACCTGAATTTTTAATAGAAGGTAAATCCTCATCCATTGCATCATAAGCATCTTTCATATCGTCATCAATATACATTAAATTTGTTAATCCTAAAGCATAGCCAGCACTTACACTCATTGCATCATTAATGGAATACGAAGCTCCAATATTTAATCCGAAATCCATAGCTTTTATACCATCATCATCATCACCATCTCCAAAGTCAATTGCTTCTGAGTCAGATTCTGACTCATCTACACCATTACCTTCAGCTGAATATTCCCATTTCAGATTACCACTTAATGCAAAAGCAACATATGGTCCAACTGAAAGTGACATTGCATCAGAAACATTAAAAGATAAACTTGGTGAAACATCTAAATAGTTAAGTGCTATTGTTTGTGTCGATTTCATAGTTACACCACCACTTGTTTCCTCATCTGATTCCTTTGTACCTGATTGCTTAAATGTTAAAGAAACATCAAGACTCATTGCATCTGAAAGTTCCATTGCATAATTTCCACCAATAATCATTCCTAATTTCATTCCATTTTCAGAATCATTATCATTTGAGACAATATTTGCCATGTTAAGACCCGCTTTAGCACTAAATTGCGCATAAGAAACTGTTGTAGTTAAAGCAATAACTGTTAGAATTGTAAATAATTTTTTCATCTTTAATTTAATTAAAATAATGCCTACTCTAATTTAGTGGTTTTCGGCTTCCCCGTAAATTTTTGCAATAATACAATATTTTACTTACAATTTAATTTTTAAGCCCATATTAAAGAAGTAACCATCTAATGGTGCCCAAACTTCATTAAATTGAGGACTACCATTAGTAAGTACATTACCTTTATTGGATTGTCTAACATCTGTAAAATTCTCTGCATTTAGGAAGATAACAAAATTATCAATCGTGCGTTCTACAATTAATCCTGTTGTAAACAAGCTTTCAGTAATAGATCTATTGTTTAAGAACTGTCCTGATTTATAATCGTAATCCCAGCCTATACGCCATTTGTTATCTACTACATATAGTAAATCTCCTTTTATGCTATGTTTTGGAGTAAGAGTAAGCGGGTTTTTATTTATTCCCTGTTCCAAATATGCATCTGTGTAGGTGTAGCCAAAAAACCAAGTGAATTTATCCACTGTTAGTTTTATTTGAGATTCAAATCCTTTAGATAGTAGAGAGTCGTTTACTTGTTCGTAAAACAGATTATCTATATCATTTTCATCTAATGTAATTGGGTTATCAATTATATTGTAAAAGAACATTTGATTTAAGGAAAGTAATATATTATCTGTTCCGAAAGAAGATTGATATTTAAAATCAATATTAGTTCCGTACGACTCTTCTGCAACTAACTTTCCAAAATCAACTGGACGCACATTTCTGTATCCATAAGGTTCTGCTTCTTCACTAAATAAGCTGGGCATTCTGTATCCCTTTCCTCCTCCTAATCGGATAGCAAATTCAGGTGTTAGTTTATATAATGCAGATATTTTTGGTAATGTAAATGCTTGTTCATAATCTTGATAGTTCCTTGTTGTAATTACTTTATCGTGCCTTACTCCACTTTCCAAAGCAAACTTATCTGTTATATCCCAAAGGTGATTTACATATAAACCTTTCGTAATAAATTTCTGATTTCTAACTTTAAAATAAGGGTTGTTGTTTATTTCATTGAAATTATCAAACATATGATTTAAACCAATATTAATGTTTTGATTTTCTTTGTTGTAATTATAATTTAATTCTGTAAAGGAATTTCTTTGCACTCCTTGAAAATAAGCAGTTGAAGTGTTATTTATTATTGATTCAATTAAGATATTTCGTTTAAATGAACTGATGCTATTTTTAAAAGTAATAACCTCATTATTATTCAATTTATAATTAGAAGAAAATTGAGTAGTATATCTTCTGCTTTCCTGTTTGTCAAAATAATAATCACCAATTGAATTTCCGTATCTGATAATATCCATATCACCACCAATTCTATTTTCCTTTGTGATACCTAGCCCAAAATACAATGCTGTTTTTTTATTTGGGTTGTAAAATAGTTTTGGGTTAAAGTTAAATTTGGATACTTGGGCTATGTCCGAAAACCCATCTTTATCTGCATCATAGGGTTCGTGAATGTGCATAGAAGCCAAGTTGGTAAAGCCCCATTTTCCAAAGCGTTTGGCATTAAAAACATTAAAATCTCTTGCTCCAATATGTGAAAGATTGATGTGTAAAAGTGTTTCGTCCTTTTTTGCTTTTTTGGTTAACAGATTTACAATTCCAGCAATTGCACCACCACCATATAGGGTAGATGCTGATCCTTTTACAAATTCTACTTGTCGTAAATCCAAAGGTGGAATTTGTAAAATATCCAAACTCCCAGAAAAACCTCCATAAAGCGGAAATCCATCTTTTAACATTTGGGTGTATCTTCCGTTTAACCCTTGTATTCTTACCACTGCACCATTACTTCCTGCAGCAGTTGTTTGTACTTGTATTCCTGTGCTATGTGTTATTAAATGGGCAATTTTACTGGGTTCCATACTTGCTGCTTCATCTATCTCATCCGTTAGTACTTCAGTTCGTGTTGGCAAGTTGGCAACTGTTCTGTTTCCTCTTGTTGCTTCAACAATTATTTCATCTATTTCTGTGTTGTCAGCACTTAATTTTATTTCGTGTGCTACTAATCCATCTTGCGGAAAATCATAAATCACTTCCTTATTTTCATAGCCAATATAAGAAACGACTATGGTTTGTTTTCCGTTAGGAATATTGTTCAAAAGTGCAGTTCCTTCTATATTGGTGCTTACCCCATTTGTAGTTCCTTTTAGTAGGAGAGTAGCGCCAATTAAAGCCTCTTTATTTTCATCAGAAACTACCATTGCATCTAAAGTGTTTTGTGCATTTGTAATGCCAGCAAAGGCAACCAATAATAGAATAAGTGTTTTTTTAATCATTGTTTTTTATTTTTTGTTAAAATCCATATCCATATTTTTAAATGGATGTTTAAGTTTATTAAATAGATAGGCACCCACTAAAGCAAATAGGTAGCCAATACCACCAAAATAAAGGGGCATAGCAATTATAGATAAAAAGGCTAAAAAGGTACCGTAACTAAGCCCTGGAGTATTCTCCCAAATAACTGGGTCTATCCATTCTAAAGTGACTAAGGTGTCAATTGTTAATCCTCCAAAAGAGTACAGTACACCAATAAACAAACCTGCAAACCCACAAATAATTCCTTGTGTTTTAGCGTACTTTAGTATGTTTAGTTTTTTTGACATTATATAATTTTAGCCATGATATAATCATTGTCAAACTCTCCATCTATCAAGTAGGAGTTTCTTCTTTCTCCTTCAATTACAAATCCCATTTTTTTATAGAGATTAATTGCAATTTTATTTTTCATTGATACATCCAATTCAAAGCGAGTAATTCCTTTTTCTATTCCTCTTTCAATTAGTTGTGTCAGCAATTGTGTTCCTATTCCTTTTGATGCATAACCTTGTAACATTGCTATGGCAATACTCATACAATGTTTTCTTCTATTTACCTCAAAAGTAAACCCTACAGCATACCCAACTAATTGCTTCTCTATTTCACAAACAAGCGAAACATAACCTTGCTCTATTCTGCTTTGAATGTTTTTAACCTGTTCTTCTAGAGTTGTTTTTCTTTCGTTTTCTTCAAAATATAGGAATGGTGTTTCTGCATCTGTTTTCTTATTCAGTTGCAAGTATTGTTCAGCATCCTCAATTTGAAGTTCTCTTATTATCATTTACATATTCCTTCTGTACTGCCCTCCAACTTCAAACAGTGCATTGCTTATTTCTCCTAAGGAACAAACTTTAGCAGCATCCATTAGTAAACCAAATATGTTTTCGTTTTGTATAGCAGCCTCTTGTACTTTTCTTAGCATTGCTTCAGCCTCCCCTTCATTTCCTTTATGCAACTCTTTCAGCATAGTAATTTGGTATTTCTTTTCATCCTCTGTTGCTCGGATAACTTCTTCAGGAATAACAGTAGGAGAACCGTTTTTATTCAGGAAAGTATTCACCCCAATAATTGGGTATTCTCCTGTATGTTTTAGGGATTCATAATGCAGACTTTCTTCCTGTATTTTGCTTCTTTGATACATAGTTTCCATAGCACCAAGCACACCTCCTCTTTCTGTAATTCTATCAAATTCAGTAAGTACTGCTTCTTCTACCAAATCAGTTAATTCTTCAATGATAAACGCTCCTTGTATTGGGTTTTCGTTCCTTGCTAATCCTAACTCTTTGTTTATGATTAATTGAATTGCCATTGCTCTTCTTACTGATTCTTCAGTAGGAGTGGTGATGGCTTCATCATAAGCGTTAGTGTGTAAAGAATTACAGTTATCATATATTGCATATAGCGCTTGTAATGTAGTACGGATATCATTAAAATCAATTTCCTGTGCGTGTAAGGATCTACCAGAAGTTTGGATATGGTATTTCAACATTTGTGCTCTTTTGTTGGCTCCATATTTATTCTTCATGGCTTTTGCCCAAAGTCTTCTGGCAACACGGCCAATTACTGCATATTCAGGATCTACACCATTACTAAAGAAGAACGAAAGGTTAGGTCCGAATTCATTAATGTCCATTCCTCTACTTAAGTAGTATTCTACATAAGTAAATCCGTTAGCCAATGTAAAGGCCAGTTGTGATATTGGGTTGGCACCTGCCTCAGCAATATGGTATCCTGAAATAGAAACAGAATAGAAGTTTCTTACGCCATTGTCAATAAAATATTCTTGTACATCACCCATCATTCTTAGGGCAAATTCTGTAGAGAAAATACAAGTGTTTTGTGCCTGATCTTCTTTTAAAATATCGGCTTGTACTGTACCTCTAACTTTCGTTAAAGTCTCCACTTTTATTTTTTGGTAGATGTCATTTTCTAGTACTTCATCTCCTGTAACACCTAATAGGTAAAGTCCTAAACCATTATTCCCTTCAGGTAATTCCCCTTGGTATTTTGGCCTTGTAACTTTTTTGTTTTTATAGATACTAGCAATCTTGCTTTCTACCTGTTTTTCTAGTCCATTTTCTTTGATGTACTTCTCACATTCTTGGTCAATAGCCGCATTCATAAAGTAGGCAAGCATCATTGGTGCGGGTCCGTTTATGGTCATACTTACGGATGTCATTGCATTTGCCAATTCAAAACCAGAATAGAGTTTTTTCAAATCATCCAAACAGCAAATGGATACTCCAGCATTACCAATTTTACCATATATGTCTGGGCGTTCTCCTGGGTCGTTTCCGTAAAGGGTTACGGAATCAAAAGCAGTGGATAGCCTTTTGGCAGGCATACCCAAACTTACTAGGTGAAAACGCTTATTTGTTCTTTCAGGTCCTCCTTCACCAGCAAACATTCTTGTTGGGTCTTCTCCCTCTCTTTTAAATGGGAATAATCCTGCAGTAAATGGGAATTCCCCAGGTACATTTTCTTGTAATTGCCATTTTAATAAATCCCCCCAAGCCTCATATTTTGGTAAGGATATTTTTGGAATAGAAGAACCGGATAGGGAAGTGGAGTCCGTTTGAATAGAAAGTTCTCTATCCCTAACTTTAAATTTGAAAATCTTTTCTTGGTACTTCTTTTGTACTTCTTCCCAAGTGTCAATTAGTATCTTGTTTTTAGGATGTAAGTCCAATGAAATTGTTTCGTATTCCTTTTTTATTTGTGTGATAACCTCTTCACTAGAATTTGCTAATATCTCTAGTGATTTTTGTAATGCGTATAGTTTCTGTGCAATGTCCTTTTGGTCAATTGCCCATTTGTCGTATGCTCTATTGTTTTCCGAAATTTCTGATAAGTAACGCACTCTGTTGGGAGGGATAACAAAAATCTTCTCACTCATTTCATCTGTTATTTCAAATGATGAATTGAAGTTTCCTAATCCTTTTTCGGAGAACTTATCCATTATTGCTTTATAAAGCGAATTGGCTCCTGGGTCATTAAACTGTGAGGCAATAGTACCGTAAACCGGCATAGTATTTACATCTTTATCAAAAAGAGTATTGTTTCTTTGGTATTGCTTTTTCACATCTCTTATGGCATCCAGTCCTCCTTTCTTGTCAAATTTATTGATGGAGATAAGGTCAGCAAAATCCAGCATATCAATCTTTTCCAATTGGGTAGCAGCACCATATTCTGGTGTCATTACATACAGGGAAACATCTGAATGTTCTATTATTTCAGTGTCTGATTGTCCAATACCTGAAGTTTCTAAAATGATTAAATCATAATTAGCAACTTTTAGGATATCTAGTGCGTCATTCACATGTGCCGATAGGGCTAAGTTGGCCTGCCTAGTTGCTAGCGAACGCATATAAACCTGGTCTGATTTTATGGCATTCATTCTTATTCTATCTCCCAATAATGCACCTCCCGTTTTTCTTTTGGAAGGATCAACTGATACAATAGCAATATTTTTATTTGGGAAATCAGCAATAAATCTTCTTACTAACTCATCTACTAAGGATGATTTTCCTGCACCACCTGTACCTGTAATTCCTAGTACTGGAGTGTCAGATTGTGTTGCCAATTCTTTTATTTCGGATAAAATACCATTGTGCTTATCTGGGCAATTTTCTGCAGCAGAGATTAACCTTGCAATAGCATTTACATTCTTTTCTTTTACTTCCTCAATTTCTCCTACTAAGTGTTCGCCTACTAAAAAGTCCGAACGCTTAATTAGGTCGTTTATCATTCCTTGCAATCCCATTGCTCTACCATCATCTGGGTGATAAATTCTTGTTATTCCGTAAGCCTCAAGTTCCTTTATTTCATCAGGTAAAATTGTACCACCTCCACCAGCAAATACTTTTATGTGGGTTGCATTTTTTTCTTGCAATAGGTCGTACATGTACTTCAAGTATTCGGTATGTCCTCCTTGGTAGGAAGTCATAGCAATCGCATTTGCATCTTCTTCAATAGCACAGTTTACCACTTCTTCCACACTTCTATCATGTCCTAAATGAATTACCTCACAACCTGTTGCTTGTATAATTCTTCTCATAATATTGATGGCAGCATCATGCCCATCAAATAGGCTGGCAGCCGTTACAATTCTTACTTTATGTTTAGGGATATATCTTTCTTCTATTTGCATTCTCTTTATTTTTTCAGATTGCAAATATAAAATATTTAACTTACTCTCTTGTCTTATCGATATGAGCAAAGCGATTGAGTTATCTCCCTTGTATTTTACTGTTCGTACACTTTATTTTTCTGTTCGGGATTCCCTGCAGACTGTTCGGGATTTGTTTTCAACTGTTCGTACTTGCTTAAACCAACAACCAACTAATAACTAGCAACCAACAACCAACAACTAACAAAATTACTATCTTTACCACATTAAAACCATTTATATCATGAACAGAATTTTACTTTTTGCAATCAGTTTAGCTTTCTTTACTTCTTGCACACAAACAAAAAATAAACAGGTGGTATTTGCCTCTGATAATCCTGCCGAAAGGGTAGTGTGGGAACGCATTCGTTTGGCGGACCCAACTACAGGTGTAATTCCTAGTAATATCAGGCAAAAGGAAATGATTTTTGCAAAGACTTTACCTAAAGCTACCTCATATAGTAAAGCAAACTGGAAAAATAGAGGGCCTTATAATGTTGGTGGTCGTACCCGTGCTTTGGCTATGGATGTACAGGATGAAAATATCCTTTTTGCTGGGGGTGCTAGTGGGGGTATGTTCCGTTCGGTTGATGGGGGATTAAGTTGGGCAATGACAACAAGCCCTAATCAATTACACAATGTAACTTGTGTTGCCCAGGACACCCGTACAAACCATGAGGATACTTGGTATTTTGGTAGTGGTGAGCTTACAGGCAGTTCGGCAGGTGGTGGTGAGGCTTACTACCAGGGTAACGGTATTTACAAATCAGTTGATGGTGGTTTAAGTTGGGATTCATTAGCCGTTACAGCAACCAATACTAATGGTTTCGATTCTGATTTTGATTTTATTTGGAATGTTGCAACCGATCCTTCTAATGATAGCTTGGATGTGGTGTATGCTGCTGTGTATTCTGCAATTTACAGAAGTGAAGATGGTGGAACTTCTTGGACAAAAGTATTGGGTGGTGGTAGTGCTTATTATACCAATGTTGAGGTAACTTCTAGTGGTGTGGTATACGCTACACTTTCTTCTGATGGTACAGGTAAAGGAATCTGGCGATCAACTGATGGGCAAAACTTTACAAATATTACTGATACTGCTTTTTCGCCTATTTATGGTAGAATTGCAATTGGGATAAACCCTAGTAGTGAGGATGAAGTTTATTTTTTGGCTGCTGAAACCGATAATTATGGTCAGCATACAACTGTGTTTTTTAATGGTGAAACTTGGACTTCTCTTTGGAAGTATAATGCAAGCACTTCTTCTTGGACTGATCTTTCTTTAAATATACCAGCTAATCAGGCAACTTCTTTCGATAATTTTAATGCTCAAGGGGGCTATGATTTAATAGTAAAAGTTCATCCTACCAATGCAAATACAGTTTACATTGGGGGTACTAATCTTTGGCGCTCTACTGATGGCTTTACAACACCTAATAACACTATGATTATTGGGGGTTACCTTATCGGTTCTTCTGAAGGAGATGGTAACTGGGGCGTTTATCCTGACCATCATCCTGATCAGCACGATTTATTGTTCCTACCTTCTAATCCTGATGTTATTTTATCAGCTACTGATGGAGGGGTATTTAAGTCCTCTGATACTTTTGCCGATACTGTAGTGTGGACTTCATTAAATAATGGTTATTATACTACTCAGCTCTATGGAGTAACTCTTAGTCGTAATGCTAACTCTGAGGTAATGCATGGTGGTTTTCAGGATAATGGTAATTTCATTACTTTTTCTGATGATGTACAAGCGCATTGGAATATGCCTTTTAATGGGGATGGTGCTTTTGGTGGTATTGCCGATAATGAAGAAGATTTTTATTTGACAATTCAAAGAGGGGTGATGTACAAAATGAAGTTGGATAACAATGCAAATCGTTTAGCATTTAACCGTATGGACCCTGCTTCTATTGACAGTAGCGACTATATGTTCATTAACCCAATGGTGATGGATGAGAATGCAGATATTATTTATATGGCTGCTAAAAATAAACTCTGGAGGAATAATGATATTGCTAATATTCCTTATAATAACTCCCATGCTAAGAATGATTTAGGTTGGGAAATGTTTAGCGATACTTTGCCTAATTCTAATTTAAAAATATCAGTTATTGAGCCTTCAGTTTCACCTGCTAATATTGTTTATGTAGGAACAAAGAATAAATATATCTATAGAATTGACAATGCTAATGTTGGCGATCCTGCTGTTGTTCAGTTGCCTAATATACCTACTGCAAGTAATTCTTATTGTTCTGACATTGTGGTTAATCCTAATAATGCTGATGAGCTTATGGTCATCTATTCTAATTATTCAATATACTCTGTTTTTCATAGTATTGATGGAGGGCAAAACTGGGTAAAGGTAGCAGGTAATTTGGAACAAAACCCTTCAGGTTCAGGGAATGGTCCATCTTGCCGTACAGCTAAAATTATTCCTTTAGCAAACGATACTTTATATCTAGTTGGTACTTCTGTTGGTCTTTTTGGTACAGCTAATCTTGATGGGCAAAACACAGTTTGGAAACAAGTTGCTTCTCAAGAAATTGGGGCAGTAGTAATTGAAACATTAACTTATAGAGCAAATGATGGTTTGCTAGTTGTGGGTACACATGGTAATGGGATTTTCCAAACCAACTTAACATCAGCTAGTGGTGTACTTTCAGGAGTAGAAAATGTATTGGTAAATAATTTTGAAATGAATATTTATCCTAATCCTGTAACAAGTATAGTTAATATAGAGTTTACTTTAAAAACTAATAGACTAGTCAGCTTTAAATTACATGATGAGTTAGGTAAATTAGTTAAAATTGGAAATCAAAATAGATGTATTAAGGGAGAAAATAAAATGCAAATTACTATTGATAATTTGAAATCTGGAATTTATTTTGTAAGTTTGAATCTTGATGGTAAGGTGTTTACTAAACAAATAATTAAAAAATAATGAATAAGGTATTACTTTTATTTTTATGTTTTCCATTTTTTGGTTATACTCAAATAACTTCAATTCCTGATGCAAATTTTGAATTAGCGCTAGTTAATTTAGGTTATGATAATTTTGTAGATGGATATGTGCTTACTTCAAACATCAATTCAATTGATTCTTTAATTGTTTCAGGGTGTTTTATTGAATCTTTGGAGGGAATAGCAGCCTTTCAATCACTTTCTTACTTGGATTGCTCTTCTAATAGTTTAGATGCTTTAGATCTATCAAACAACTACCTTTCTTTTTTAGATTGTTCAGGAAATATGTTAACTGATATTGATATGAGTAATCACCTAAATTTACAAACCTTTAAGTGTAATCATAATAATTTTAATCAGATAGATGTTAGTGCGAATACTTCCTTACTTTATTTTGAGTGTTATAAAAATCAGCTGTCTTATTTAGATATCAGTAATAATGAATTTTTAACAGAGTTAAGATGTAATGATAATAATCTGACAAGTTTGGATGTTGCTGGAATTGATATGTATGTTTTAGTTTGTGATAACAATCAATTATCTACAATTGATAACTTGGGTGATAATGTTTCATTAAAGCATTTTAGTTGTTCAGGAAATAATATCTCATCACTTTTGCTTTCAGCTCATCCTCAATTGAATTGGTTATCTTGTTCTAATAATAATCTTTCTCAGTTAGATATTAGTAATCAATCAATGTTGAATTACTTTTTTACTTGGGGTAATCCAAATTTAAACTGTATAAATGTAAATGATATAGCAGTTGCTAATACTAATTGGTTGGTATGGAATGGGCAGTCAGGTAATATTGATGCACATCATTATTTTAGTACGAGTTGTCTTTTATCTTCTGTTTTGGATGTAAGTAGCAATAAGGAATTAATATCTATTGTCAATATTCAAGGTCAGAAAACTAATGTTTCTGAAAATGTATTACTTTTATATACGTATAATAACGGTAGTATTGAACAGAAAATAATACTTAAATAATGAAAAAAATACTTCTCTTACTAGTTTGTCTTCCAATGTTTGTTGTTGGGCAATTCACTTTTGTTCCTGATGATAATTTTGAACAAGAATTAATTAATTTGGGGCTTGATATGGTTTTTGATGATTATGTTGAAACTGCAAGTATAGATACTGTTACTTCTTTATATGTTATTTCTAGGGGTATAGCTGATCTAACCGGAATAGAAGATTTTGATAGTTTGATTTATCTTTATTGTGGAGGTAATCAACTTGTTAATTTGAATTTAAGTAGTAATCCACTTTTATATGAAGTTAATTGTAGTGTTAATCAGCTGGTGTCATTAGATTTAAGAAATGGTAATAATCAGAACTTATTTTATTTTACAGCAATGAATAATCCTTCACTTAGCTGCATAAATGTAGGTGATACTGCTTGGGCAAATAATAATTGGGCTAAGGATAGTTGGACAAATTTTAGAACAGATTGTAATGCTACAGGAATTGATAATTATAGCAAACAAAGAAAGTTAATAAAAGTATTAGATATATTTGGTAGAAGTGTAACTCCAAAACCAAATATGACATTATTCTATATTTATAATGATGGTACAACAGAAAAAAAATTAATAATTAAATAAAATAAAATATGAAAAAACTGATAATATTGATGTGTATTCCTTTTATTGGACTTGCACAAACCGATTATCAACTGGATTTTAACGCTTCTACTTTGGATTATGTAGAGATGCCTAATACTTCTTCTCTTATTGCAAATAGCACTACTTTTTCTATGAGTGCTTGGGTTTACCCTCAAGCTAATCCTGCAGCACACTCAGGTATTATGGGTTTTAGGAACAATTTGGATGCTGATTTTTACCTTTTACAATTACAAAACTCTACTAATGTTGAAGCTCGTTTTAGAAATTCTGCTGGAACAAATTTTGATATTTTAGGGAGTAATTTATTAGATTTAAATCAATGGCAACATTTAGCATTTACCTATGATGGAAGTAATATTTACTTATATAAAGATGGAGTCTTAATCAGTAGCACCCCTGCAAATGGAACAATTACTCAGATTTCCCAATCCTTTAAAATTGGAGCTTTGGATTGGAGTGGTACAGGTTTTTACATGAATGGAAGTTTGGATGAAATCAGGTTATGGAACGCTACACTTTCTCTAACTACAATAAGTAATTGGATGTGTACTGAGGTTACAACTGTCCACCCTGATTATAATAGCTTGGCAGGGTATTGGAGGTTAAATGATGGTGTAGGAACAACTGCAACAGATTTATCGGTAAACGGAAATAATGGAACATTAAATAACAACCCAGCTTGGCAAGTAACAACTTCTTGTTTTAGTAATGCCGTTCAAGGATGTACTGATTCTACATCTTGTAACTATAATTCATTAGCAACTGTTGATGATGTTAGTTGTTATTTTGTAGCCGCTCAGGTAATTCAAAATGGAATGAATTTAGATGCTACAGTAAATAGTGGAATATCTCCACTCTCTTACTTTTGGAATACTGGAGAAACTCTTAATTCAATATCTCCTCAAAGTAATGGTTTATATTGGCTTGTTGTTATTGATTCTAATATGTGTATGTCTGATACTATATACTTTACTGTTACGAATGTGCCTACAGCATTAAATGAAGTAAATATAAACAAAAACAAAAACAAAAACATCATTCAAATAGTAGATGTATTAGGAAGAGAAACTCCTTTTAAGAAGAATATTCCTTTATTCTATATTTATAATGATGGAACGGTAAAAAAGAAAATTATTATTGAATGAAACCCTTTGTTCTAGCTCTTTTATTTTCCCCCTTTTTTGTTTTAGGACAAGTAAACTTAATAACCTCTAATTTACCCATTGTAGTTATAAATACAAACGGGCAAACTATAATGGACGACCCTAGAATTGTTTGTGATATGGGAATTATTTACAATGGAGTAGGAGTAATGAATAATATCAATGATCCTCACAATGAGTATAACGGAAAAATCAGTATAGAATATCGGGGGTCAACCTCACAGAGTATGTTTCCTAAAAAACCTTATGCATTGGAAACACAACTAGCTAATGGTGATAATAACAATGTTTCTATTTTAGGATTGCCAACAGAAAATGACTGGATTTTATATTCTCCTTATACCGATAAAACTTTAATGCGAAATGTACTTACTTTTGATATCTGCAGGAAAATGGGTTGGTATACCTCTCGAACTCGTTATTGCGAGCTAGTAGTAAATGGTGATTATAGGGGGGTGTATGTTTTTATGGAAAAACTAAAACGAGATAATGATAGAATTGACATTGCAAAATTAGATGCTGATGATTTAGCGGGTGATAGTTTGACAGGGGGGTATATTGTAAAAGTAGATAAATTTACGGGTACTGGAAGCTGGTGGGATTATTGGAGTTCTAATTACAATACTATTGGCTCAGGAAGTGCATTAAAAATCCAGTATCATTACCCTGAGGCAGATGATTTGTTTCCTCAACAAAAAACATATATTGAAAGCTATGTGGATAGTTTTGAAAATGCTTTGAGTGCTACTAATTTTGCGGATACTTCAGTAGGTTATGCTAAATATGCTAATGTAAATTCCTTCATTGATTTTTACATCATTAATGAACTTGCAAAGGATATTGATGCTTACCGCTTGAGTACTTATATGTATAAGGATAAAACGAGTAAAGGGGGGAAGCTAACTATGGGTCCTTATTGGGATTTTAACTTGGCTTTTGGTAATGTTGATTATTGTGATGGTTGGCTAACTTCAGGTTGGGAGGTAAATACCTCTTGTGGAGATGATAATCCTTTTTGGTTTGAACGGCTTTTAGAGGATACAAATTATCAGAATAAATTAAAATGCAGGTGGGAAGGTTTGCGGAAAACTACTTTACATAAGGATTCACTTTTTATGTTTATTGATAATTTGAAAATTGTATTGGATTCTGCTCAGCAAAGAAATTTTCAGAAATGGAATATTATAGGTACTAATGTATGGCCTAATTATTTTATTGGAAATTCCTATACAGAAGAAATACAATTTTTAAAAACTTGGCTTTCAGGTCGCTTAAGTTGGATGGACTTAAATATGCCTGGTAATTGCAGTGAACAACCTCTTTTTGTTTTGAATGAAACAAAGCAACCTAAAAGAAAATTACTCAAGATGCTTGATTTGCTTGGAAGAGAAGTTAATGAGCCAACAAATCTTCAGATGTATCTTTATATTTATGATAATGGAAGTGTAGAACGAAAATCCTCCTTAAGGTAAAGTATTGAGTACATAAGAATAATGCTAGTTTATTCTTTTTCCAGATTATTATTCAATTAAGAATTCTTAAATTTGGTCTCTTAAAAATTAGAAACCATGAAAAAATCTTTACTTGCATTTTCAACATTAATTATCTTATCTATTCTTTTTTATCCTCAAGCTGAGGTTATCAGTATGAGTACGGGTTCTCCTGGGGGAATGTCTGGAGCACCAGGTGACAATTCTTGTGTACAGTGCCATAATTCTTTTGGTTTAAATACGGGTTCAGCAATTGTAAATATTACTTCTAATATTCCTATTACTGGTTATGTTCCTGGTAATACTTATACAATTACTGCTTCTGCAGCTCAAACTGGAATTAGTAAATATGGTTTTGAAGTGCATGAGGCGTTAGGCTCTATTTTAGTTACAAACTCTACTACTACAAAACATGTAGGAGTTGGTTCTAACAGAATTACGCATGAGGCTGCAGGTACAACAGTTTTGGTAAATAGTATTTCTTGGAGTTTTGATTGGGTAGCACCTCCAGTTGGTTCAGGAAACGCTACTTTTTATGGTGCTTTTGTAGCTGCTGATTATCCTACTGGAAACTCTAATGATAATGTGTATACTACAAATTTAATAGTTAGTGAATTCACATCAGTGCTAGGGTGTACTGATACTTTAGCTTGTAATTATAATACATTAGCTACTGTTGATGATAGTAGTTGTGTTTATGAAGCTATAAGTACAGTTATAACTGAAATCTGCCTAGGGGATAGCGTTTTAGTTGGTAGTTCAGTGTATACGGTAGCAGGTACTTATACAGATTTATTGACTGCAGCTAATACTTGCGATAGTATTATTACTACTACTGTAACTATTGGTTTAAGTGGTTGTACTGATTCTTTGGCAATAAATTATAATGTTTCTGCTACTTGTGATGATGGAAATTGTAACTATTCTTTAGTGTATGAAAATCTTTTCTTTTCAGAATGGAGTGAGGGAAGTTTCAACAACAAATACTTTGAGATTTTTAATCCTACTAATGATACCATTAGCTTAGTAAATTATGCTTTTGCAAGAGTTAGCAATTCCCCAACTATTATTGGTGTATATGAATATTGGAATAACTTTGATTCTGGATCCGTAATTTTACCTATGGATGTGTTTATTGTAGCACATCCTAGTGCCGATTCTTTAATTTTAGCACAAGCAAATATGACATTTGGAAGTTTAAGTAATGGTGATGATGGAATAGCACTTGTTTACGGAAATGAACCTGTAAGCCCAATGGCTCCTGATGGGGTAACTTATGAAATAGTAGATTGGTTAGGGGATTGGAATGGCGATCCAGGGCAAGGTTGGACTATTGGAGGTACTTTTGCAGGAACAAGAAACCATACTATAATCAGAAAATGTAATATTGCGAATGGTGATACTTCTTGGACTAACTCTGCTGCTAATCAGTGGATGGTTCTCCCTAATGATTATTGGAATAATATAGGTTATCATACTTTTAATACGAGTGTTTATGATTCTCTTAGTTTTACAATTTGTAATGGGTTATCAATTGCTGTAGGTTCAAATATTTATGATTCAACTGGGGTGTATACTGATGTTCTTGTAGCAGCTAATGGTTGTGATAGTGTGGTGGTCACTGATTTAACGGTACTTACTAATTCCGCTTCAATTGTGGTAAATAACCTTACTATTTGTGATGGTGATAGTATACTGGTAGATAGTAATTATTATCATGCTTCAGGAATTTATATTGATACCTTGCAAAATGCAGCAGGTTGTGATAGTATTATTACCACTCATTTAACGGTACAAACCCCAGTACATCAAAGTTTTACTGTTTGTGATGGCGATAGCATTATGGTTGGTACTTCAGTGTACCATACTTCAGGAATTTATACTGATACTTTAACGAGTTCGGTTGGTTGTGATAGTATTGTTAACACAACCCTTACTATTTATTCTCAGTTCAATTCTGTTTATGGTGGAATAGAAAATACTACTGTTGGAGGAGGTGGTTATTATAGTGGCTCACAGTATTTGGAGTTGAATGCATATCAAAATTCAGAATTGGTTTCAGCAGTAATATATGCAGCTGATACTGTAGTGGAAACTTTTGAGATAAGTGATATTAATGGAAATTTATTAGCGGATACTACTTACCAGATAATTCCTGGAGGACATAGAATTTATTTTAATTTTCCTTTGGTAGCAGGGAATACTTATCAGCTAGGTGTTGACGGAAATAGTAATGATTTATACCGAAATAATTCAGGGGTTAATTATCCGTATAATTTTGGGAGTTTAGCAACCATTTCAACTTCTAGTGCAGGAGGGAATTACTACTATTTCTACTATGATATTGAAATACAGCAAACAAATACGCCAACAACTTATAGCATTTGTACTGGCGATAGCATTACAGTAGCAGGAAATACTTATACTACTAGTGGCTTGTATACGGATAGTTTACTTTCTTCTATTGGTTGTGATAGCTTGGTGTATACTGAATTGATAGTATTTCCTAACTCACCTTATACGAATATTAAAACTATTTGTAGCGGAGAAACCTATGTGCTGAATGGGAATGTGTACGATTCTTCAGGAACTTATGTTGATTCTTTACACACGCTTCATGGTTGCGATAGTGTTGTAACAACACACTTAACAGTATTGTCTATTTCAGCAGGAACAAGCGTAAATAACCAAACCATTTGTATGGGAGATTCTATTATGATTGGTACTAGTACTTATTTTATGAATGGGACCTATTATGATACATTGATTTCTAGCAATAGTTGTGATAGTATAGTAACAACTAATTTAATGGTCCAAACAGCAAACTATACAAGCATTAATGGTGGAATATTAGATACAGTAAGTGGACCAGGGGATTTTAGCAATTACAATGGATCTTTATTATTGAATGCATCAGTAGCTACACTAATAAAATCAGCTAATGTATATGCTTTGGATACCAATATAGTAACTTTTGAATTAAGGGACAGTAGTGGACTTGTTTTAGAGTCAGTAACACATACTGTTTATCCAGGTATTCAAAATCTAAATTTCAATTTTATATTACCTATTGGTACTAATTATCAGTTAGGAATAAATGGAGGTAATCCTGGCTTATACAGAGGTAATGCCGATACAACAATATTCGCTTATCCGTTTATTTCAGGTCCGGTAAGTGTTACTTCATCAGTAGCAGGTAACCAATATTACTATTTCTATTATGATATTGAGTTTATGCCTTTTTCTAATTACAATGAAGTTAATCTTTGTTCTGGTGATAGCCTTATTATTGGTTCGAATGTTTACAGTACAGCAGGACAATATACTGATGTTTTAGTAGCAAATAATTTTTGTGACAGTATTGTGGTTACGGAATTGGAATTTTATCAATCTCCACAACTTAATATCACTTCTTCTCCAAGTCCAGCTGAAATTTGTTTAGGAGAAACTATTCTGCTTGAAGGAAGTGTAGGTTTTTCTTACTATTGGTGGGATAATGGCTCAACAGGTTCTATTTTAACTGATGTACCAACTGAAAACACTTGGTATTTACTTTCAGCAAAAGATTCTAATGATTGTGTTGTTAAAAAAGATATTTGGGTATTTGTTGATTCTTGTATTACAGGTTTTGATAATTTAGGCTTTGAAGAAGGAGAATTGCAGATTTATCCAAACCCAGCTAGTGATAAGCTTACTATTGACTTTACGGGAAGCGCTACAAGTATAAAGGTGTATAATATGGTTGGGGAGTTGGTGATCGAAAAACATATTACTAAGGGACAAAATAGTGTTCAACTATTTGTAAAAGAGTGGAAAGGAGCTATGTATAGCTTACAATTGTATAGGGAAAACGGAATAATTTCACATGAAGTATTTACGGTAGTGAGGTAAGCTAATTAAAAAGTATACGAAAGACTATTAATAAGTTGATAGTCTATTTCAGGAATATCTAGTTTAGGGAAACTATCGTAATTGAAAGTATTGTTTAAGCTAAATAGAAAATTAGAATTAATCCTAATCCTTAGTGTTAAGTTAGCTTTACATCTAAAATCACCTATTTTTTCAATGTTGGGTTGGTAGTAGTTTTTACTTATAAGTTCTAAATTATCTAGTAATTTTATATTAAAATTAATACTTCCACTCATTCTTGTATTTATTTCTTGATTTTCTTCTAAGGATGTTTCTATTTCTCTTAGGGTAGAAATACCAAAACGAGCTTTTTCAATATCTGATGTTATTACTGCATAAGAAATTCCTACACCTGTTGTCCACCTCCTTTGGATAGAGCGGCTAATATCATACAAATGCTGAAGGGTTAAATCGGCACCTAGTCTGTTGGTGTTTAAGGAATATTTTAAATCCTGAATTCCTTTGTTTAGCACCTCTTCTTGTCCGGTTTTACTAATAAACGAAATATTATTGTTCAGGCTTATTACTGATTTTTTATGCTTGTAGTTAGCCAAAAACACATTGTTAAACTGCAAAGTTTTATCAATATTTTGGGTGTAATTCAGTCCTAAATCAAAGTGCCCACTAAGGCCTTCTTTTTCTACAGGAGATGAGGCAAAAACAAAAGTGTTAATCAGTAGTAAACTAAGGATTCTAAGCATTACCTAAATCTTTAATTTTAGCAGTTAAGATTTCAATTTTAGCTTTAGCATCAGCCATTTTGTTTTTTTCGTTTACCACTACTTGTTCGGGGGCATTGTTTACAAATCGTTCATTGCTCAATTTTCCTTCAACTGATTTTAAAAATCCTTTAGTATAATCTAGCTCTTTTTGTAATTTTTCAATTTCAGCTGCTACATCAATATTATCTCCTAGAGGGATAAAGTATTCATTTGATTTTACCATAAAACTGAAAGCACCATTTGGTTTTTCTTCAGTAGTATTTACGCTTGTTAGGTTTCCTAATTTAGTGATTATAGCATCAAGATTATGTTTAGGTTTTTGGTTGTCAATCACCAATAATTCCAATTGATCCTTATTTGCAATATTTTGTTCCTTTCTTATCGTTCTAATTCCTGCAACAACTTCACTGGCGTTTTCAAAATCGGATAATAAAGTTTCATTTACATTTCCTGCTTTTGGCCATTCTGCAACAATTATATCTTCTTTTCTATCATCAATTAAGTGCCATATTTCTTCTGATAAGAAAGGCATAAATGGGTGCAATAGTTTTAGTATTTTTTCTAATTGCTCAATCGTTTTAGCATAAGTGATATCATCAATCGGGCTACCATAATTAGGTTTTACCATTTCTAGGTACCAAGAACAAAAATCATCCCAAACTAATTTGTAAGTCCCCATTAAGGCTTCCGAAATTCGATACTTACTATAGGATTCATCAATTTCAGTAATTGTTTTACTTATTTTATTTTCAAACCAATCTATCGCTTGTTTTGCACTTTCTGGCTGCTCTATATCAGTAACTTCCCAACCCTTAATCAAACGGAAAGCATTCCAAATCTTATTAGAAAAATTACGCCCTTGTTCACATAATCCTTCATCAAAAGGCAAGTCGTTACCAGCAGGGGAAGAAAATAACATTCCAACTCTTACTCCATCAGCACCATATTGCTTCATAAGTGTAATTGGGTCAGGTGAGTTTCCTAAGGATTTACTCATTTTTCTTCCTTGCTTATCCCTTACAATTCCTGTAAGGTAAACATTTTTAAAAGGTAATTTATGCTGGTATTCGTACCCAGCCATTATCATTCTTGCAACCCAAAAGAATAAAATTTCTGGTGCAGTTACAAGGTCATTAGTAGGGTAGTAGTAGTTTATTTCTTCATTATCAGGATTACGGATTCCATCAAAAACTGATATTGGCCATAACCAAGATGAGAACCAAGTATCCAGTACATCAGCATCTTGGCGTAAGTCTGCCATAGTTACGGATGGTTTTTCTTTTTGTGCTAATGCTAAAGCTTCCTCCTTGCTTTCTGCTACAACATATTTATTGCCCTCATAAAAATAAGCAGGAATTTGTTGTCCCCACCAAAGCTGACGAGATACACACCAATCCTTAATATTTTCCATCCAGTGGCGGTAAGTATTTTTGAATTTTGGAGGATGAAACTGAATATCACCATTCATTACATGTTCCAGTGCTGGTTTTGAGAATGACTCCATCTTAAAGAACCATTGCATAGAAAGTTTTGGTTCAATTACAGCATCTGTTCTTTCTGAAAAACCAACTTTATTTTGGTACTCCTCAGTTTTTACTAAGTAGTCTTTTTTCTGTAAGTCTACTGCAATTTCTTCTCTTACAACAAATCTATCTTTACCAACATATAGGGTAGCAGCTTCACTTAATGTTCCGTCATCATTTAGGATGTCAATTGTTTCTAGCCCGTGTTTATCACCCAATTGATAATCGTTTATATCATGTGCAGGCGTAATTTTAAGTGCTCCTGTACCAAATTCCATATCTACATATTCATCAAATATGATTGGGATTACTCTGTTTACTAAAGGAACAATTGCTTTTTTTCCTTTTAGGTGAGTGTAGCGTTCATCATTTGGGTTTACACAAATAGCAGAATCTCCTAAAATAGTTTCTGGTCTTGTAGTTGCAATTGTTAGTTTCTCATCACTACCTTCAATATTATAGGCAATGTGGTATAGTTTTGAATTTACTTCTTTGTGGATTACTTCTTCATCTGATAAAGCAGTTTGTGCTGATGGGTCCCAGTTTACCATACGCACTCCTCTGTAGATAAGTCCTTTTTGGTGCAAGTCTACAAAAACTTTTATTACAGATTCACTCATATCATCATCCATAGTGAACTTAGTACGATCCCAATCGCAAGAAGCACCTAGTTTCTTCAATTGTTCTAATATAATTCCTCCATGTTTTTCTTTCCAATCAAAAGCATGAGAAAGAAACTCATCTCTTGTTAAATCTGATTTTTGAATTCCTTCTTTGGCTAATTTTTGTACTACTTTTGCTTCTGTAGCAATAGAAGCATGATCAGTTCCTGGTACCCAACAAGCATTATATCCCATCATACGAGCACGCCTTACCATTACATCTTGTAAAGTGTTATTTAGCATGTGTCCCATGTGTAAAACTCCTGTTACATTTGGTGGAGGAATTACAATTGTGTAAGCCTCACGCTCATCAGGAATGGAATTAAAATAACCTTTTTCCATCCAATGGGCGTACCATTTGTCTTCAGTTATAAGTGGGTTGTATGTTTTTGGGATACTCATATGAATCTTATTTTATAGCTTGCAAATTTACAAATTCTATCGTTCTGAGGAATTCCTTCATTATCTTATTTGTATAAGGAAAATATTTTGTTAAATTTGCCGTTCATTATTTGAAAATAATCTAAAAAAAAACGAAAAAAAGATGAAAAAAATAATCTTATCATTAGCACTTGTAGCAAGTTTTACTACAATTAATGCACAAAGTGCCACAAAAATTGAAGCGCCACAAAAAGAAGTAACAACTAATGTAACTATTGATTTTGAATCAAAAGTTTATGACTATGGTGTCATAGAACATAATGGTAATGGTGATGGTGAGTTTGTGTTTACTAATAATGGGACAGAACCATTATTAATTAAAAATGCGAAAGGTTCATGTGGATGTACTGTTCCTTCATATCCAAAAGAAGAAATACTGCCAGGTGAAACTAAAACTATTGGGGTGAAATATGCAACTAATAGAGTTGGGAAATTCACTAAAACAATCACATTGACTACTAATGCGAGTAAAAAACCAGTTATCTTAACAATTAAAGGTGAGGTAAATCCTCCTGCAAAAGAAGCTAGTGCTCCAGAAAGAAAAACAGAAGGTTCTCCTTTGGAAAAGAAGTAAAAAATTCAAAATATATTACGACATTAGCACCCTCAATTATGGGGGTGTTTTTTTATACAGAAATTTATAGTTATGCCAAGAATATCAAACAAAGGAATTAGTATGCCAGAGTCACCAATCAGAAAGTTGGTGCCATTTGCCGAAACAGCAAAAAAAGAAGGGAAGAAAGTATATCACTTAAATATCGGTCAGCCTGATATTAAAACTCCTGAATTGGCTTTAGAGGCAATTCATAACTTTCCTAATAAAGTAGTAGAATATTCGCACTCAGCAGGATTTGAAAGTTACCGTAAAGGCTTAGCTAGCTATTATCAAAATTTAGGTATTGCTGTTAATCATGATGAGGTGATTGTAACAACTGGAGGGTCTGAAGCACTCTTATTTGCTTTAAATTCTTGCCTTGATAATGGTGATGAGATTATTATTCCTGAACCATTTTATGCAAATTATAATGGATTCTCTACTTCAGCAGGCGTAAAGGTAAAACCTATTGCAACTTCAATTGAAGATGGGTTTGCATTGCCTGCAATAGAAGAATTTGAAAAATTAATAACTCCCGATACAAAAGCAATTCTTATCTGTAATCCTGGAAATCCAACAGGATATTTGTACTCTAAAGAAGAATTAGAAACTTTAAGAGATATTGTTATTAAACATGACTTATTTTTAATTGCTGATGAAGTATATAGAGAGTTTGCTTATGATGGACATATACATCATTCAGTATTGAATATTGAAGGGTTGGAGCAAAATGCAATTGTGATTGATTCAACTTCTAAAAGGTATTCTATGTGTGGAATTAGAGTAGGTTGTATTGTATCAAAAAATATTGAGGTTATGGCAACTGCAATGAAATTTGCGCAAGCAAGGTTATCTCCACCTACATTTGGTCAAGTTGCAGGAGAAGCAGCATTGAAAACGGATGTTTCTTATTTTGAACAGGTGAGTGCAGAATATGTAAGTAGGAGAGATGTACTAGTTGAAGGATTAAACAAAATAGAAGGGGTAATCTGCCCGAAACCTACAGGGGCTTTTTATGCTATTGCTGAGTTGCCTGTTGATAATGCTGATAAATTTGCACAATGGTTATTGGAAGATTTTGAATTGAATGGAGCAACCATTATGGTGGCTCCTGCAGCAGGTTTTTACGCAACTCCTAATACAGGAACAAAACAAGTTCGTATTGCTTATGTGTTGAATAAAGAAGCTTTGCAAAATGCTATTGATATTTTAGAAGCAGCACTTAAGGTTTATCCTGGAAGAATACTTTAATGGACTTAGCTCAACATAAAGAGCAAGTTAAGTTAAAACGTAAAGAAAATCAAAATTTTTTTAAGCGTTTAAAAAAAGTAAAGCCTAAGGTATTGGATAAACTTATTCATCCATTGCATGAAGAGGTTTTTGAATGTACTGATTGCTTGAAATGTGCAAATTGTTGCACAACTACTGGTCCATTATTTACTGATAAAGATATTAGCAGAATTGCAAGACACTTACGGTTTAAACCTTCTGAATTTGTTGAGAAATATTTACAAATAGATGAGGATAGAGATTATGTGTTGCAATCTGTCCCTTGTACTTTTTTAGGAGAAGATAATTATTGCTCTATTTATGATGTTAGGCCTAAGGCCTGTCGTGAATTTCCACATACGGATAGAATAAAGCAAACTCAATTGTTAAAGCTAACTGAAAAGAATGTTGAGGTTTGTCCTGCAGTTTTTGAGATAGTAGAGAAATTGAAAAAGCAACTATGAAGTATATAGCACTATTAAGAGGAATAAATATTAGTGGCCAAAAGATTATTAAAATGGCTGATTTGCGTGCTATTTTAGAAAAAGTTGGTTTAAGCAAAGTACAGACTTATATACAAAGTGGAAATGTCATTTTTGAAAGTGATGAAAGTAAATCTGTTTTAACATCACTTATCATAAATACTATTGAAAAGCAATACGAATTTATTGTTCCTACTTTTATTATAACTCCTAAAGAGCTAGAAAAGGCAATCAGCAATATTCCTTATGGAGAGGTGGAGGGTAATAAGTTGTATCTCACTTTTTTGTCTGATAAAGCAAACTTAGATGGGATGGGCGCTATTCATGAAAAAGTACATGAAAATGAATTTTTGCAACTGATAGAAAATGTAATGTATTTTTATTGCCCTGATAGAGCGGCAAGAAGTAAAATCACCAATAACTTGATTGAGAAGAAGCTAGAAGTAAAAGCTACCACCAGAAATTGGCGTACATGTGATAAGTTGTTAAACTTACTTATAGAGTAAATATTTTCCTCTAACTCTTTTAAACTCTTCTAATCCCTTTTGCCAACTTACTTTAATTTCTTTGGCTGTTTTTCCTGCAATAATTTGTTTTCTGAGTTTATCAGTTCCTGATAGTTTATCAAAGAAGTTATTGAAAAATTCTTCTTTTTCAGGATATTGATTGTAGGCTTCAATTATCCAATTTAAGTTAATAGCTGTCAGGTAATCTTCTTGGAATCTTAAATCCGTTCCAAAGCAGGTTTTGTTTTCATGTTTAGGGTATTTACTCCCTGCTCCACTTTTTGGTATAAAGGAATAGTTACTTTCCAAATAAGGCGCACCAAAATGCTGAAAAGGAGAATCCGTTCCTCTACCAATACTTATAGTTGTTCCTTCAAACAAACATAAACTAGGGTATAAGTTAATTGATCTTGCATTAGGTAAATTAGGAGATGGTTTTATGGGTAAATCATAACTTGTTTTATGAGTGTATTTCTCCATTGTTATTATGCTCAAATCACAATTTTCAGGAGTCCAATTTTCTCCATTTATCATTTGTGCATATTCTCCAATAGTCATTCCATGTACAATAGGAATTGGGTGCATTCCTACAAACGATTGAAAAGCCGTATCTAAAATAGGGCCATCAACATAATGTCCGTTTGGGTTGGGTCTATCTAAAACAATTAAAGGAATGCCAAATTCAGAAGAGGCTTCAATAATATAATGCAAAGTAGAAATATAAGTATAAAATCGTGCGCCTACATCTTGTATGTCAAATACTAAAATATCAATTCCTTGTAATTGTTCAATGCTGGGCTTTTTGTTCTTTCCGTAAAGGGAAATAATAGGAAGTCCTGTTTTTACATCTACTCCATCTTCAATCTTTGCTCCTGCATCTGCTTTCCCTCTGAATCCGTGTTCAGGAGAAAATACCTTAACAACATCAACTCCTAATTCCAGCAAGCTATCTACTAAGTGGGTATTTCCTATCATTGAGGTTTGATTACCCACAATACCTACTTTTTTATTTTCTAAAAGAGGTAGATAAATTTCTGTGCGTTCTGCACCCAGTACTATTTTTTGGGCATTAGCACTAAAAGTGAATAGGACTAAAGCAATGCAGATTATTTGTTTTATTTTCGCCATCAGATGAATGTTGAATATTTTATAGCCAAACGCTTATTTACTGCAAAGGAAGAAAATAATTCCTACACTAAACCTATTTTGAGGATAGCAATTTTAGCAATTGCACTTTCGGTTGCTGTTATGTTGCTTTCAGTAATAGTGGTTACAGGTTTTAAAAATGATATTTCTAACAAAATTATAGGATTTGGATCCCATATTACTATTTCTTCTTTTTCTGATAATCAATCTTACGAAACGGATCCTGTACAAATATCGGATAGTCTTTATACATCCTTATTGGATAATGCTGAGGTAGAGCAAATTAGTATTTTTGCAACTAAAGCAGGAATTGTAAAAACTAAAGATGAAATATTGGGTGTAGTGCTTAAGGGTATAGGTAGTGATTTTAATCCTTCATTTTTTGAAAAAAAAATAGTGGAAGGGGAGGTACCAATTTACAATGATACTTTAACTTCAAGTAGGGTGATGATTTCAAAAAGTGTAGCTGATAATCTTCAATTACAGTTAGGGGTGAAACTAATTATGTATTTTGTTGAAAAACCCCCTAGGGTACGTAAATTTGTAATTGCAGGAATTTATGAAACAGGCTTTACTGAATTTGATGATTTGATTGTAATGGCAGATATTCGCCATATTCAAAAATTGAATGGATGGAAAACAAATCAAGTTGGAGGTTTTGAAATACTGATTGATAACTTTGATAGGTTAGAGGAAACTACAGATAAAATACACAAAAAAATTCCTCTTGACTTAAAGGCTCAGAGTATAAAAGAGAAAACTCCTCAAATTTTTGACTGGTTAGATTTACAAGACATCAATGTGCGTGTAATTTTAATATTAATGCTGATAGTTGGAGGGGTGAACATGATTACTGCATTATTAATTCTAATTTTAGAACGCACTAAAATGATAGGGATTTTAAAAGCATTAGGGGCTGATAATTGGAGTGTTCGTAGGGTATTTCTGTACAGTGCTATTCATCTTATCCTTAAAGGATTGTTCTGGGGAAACTGCATTGCTTTAGGCTTTGGGTTTTTACAACAACAATTTTCAATTATTAGTTTAGATCCTAGTATTTACTATATGAATACTGTGCCTATCAATTTTGATTTTACAGCAATACTGTTCTTAAATTTAGGAACAATTGTTATTTGTTATCTTATCTTAATTATTCCTTCAGTAATCATAACAAAAATCACGCCTGTAAAAGCAATTCGCTTTGAGTAATTTTATAAATTCGCAAGCATAAAAAAAAAAGAATATCAGTAATGAAATTTTATAATAACATATTAGAAACTATTGGAAATACTCCATTAGTAAAACTGAATAAAACAGTAGAAACAGATGCTTTAGTTTTAGCAAAAGTAGAAACTTTTAACCCTGGACATTCAATAAAAGATAGAATGGCTCTTAAAATGATTGAGGATGCAGAACAAGATGGAAGATTGCAGCCAGGAGGAACAATTATTGAAGGAACAAGTGGGAATACTGGAATGGGGTTAGCTTTAGGAGCTATACAAAAAGGCTATAAATGTATTTTTGTAATGGCTGATAAGCAATCAAAGGAAAAGATGGATATTTTGCGTGCAGTGGGTGCTGAGGTAGTTGTTTGCCCTACTGATGTTCCGCCAGAAAGTAAAGAGTCCTATTATTCAGTTGCTAAGCGATTAACAAAAGAAACGCCAAATTCATGGTATGTGAATCAGTATGATAATCCTTCCAATGCAAAGGCACATTATGAAAGTACTGGTCCTGAAATTTGGGAACAAACTGAAGGAAAAATTACTCATTTAGTAGTTGGTGTTGGTACAGGAGGTACAATTTCTGGTACAGCAAAATACTTAAAAGAACAAAATCCTGATGTGAAAGTTTGGGGAATTGATACTTATGGTTCAGTATTTAAAAAATACCATGAAACAGGGGAATTTGATAAAAACGAAATTTACAACTACATTACGGAAGGGATTGGAGAAGATATCTTACCTGAAAATGTTGATTTTGATATGATTGACCTTTTTGAAAAAGTAACGGATAAGGATGGTGCTATTATGGCCAGAAGAATATCCCGTGAAGAAGGAATTATGGTAGGATATTCAGCAGGAAGTGCTATTGCTGGGTTAAACCAATTAAAAGCAAAATTAACTAAGGATGATGTGGTTGTGGTTATTTTCCATGACCATGGTACGCGTTATGTAGGAAAGCTCTTTAATGATGAGTGGATGAAGGAAATGAAATTTATGTAGTAAATCAAAACTTACTAACATCTTAAAAAGTCAGCCTAAAACTAAAGGGCTGACTTTTTTGTTTTCCTAAATTTACGGTTCTTATTTTAAAGCAGCAAAACAACTCTATGTATCTGATATTCGACACGGAAACCACAGGTTTACCACAAAATTGGAAAGCACCTTTAACTGATTTTAACAATTGGCCAAGGTGTGTGCAGTTGGCATGGCAGGTACATGATGTGGAGGGTAAATTGGTGGAAGTAAAAAATTACATCATAAAACCTGAGGAGTATGACATTCCTTTTAATGCGGAAAAGATACACGGAATTTCTACTGATAGAGCCAACAAACAAGGAATGCCACTTGCTGAGGTGTTGACAGAGTTTGTAAAGGATGTTGAAAAATGTAAATTTGTTGTTGGGCATAATGTTTCTTTTGATAACAGCATTGTTGGTTGTGAATTATTAAGGAAAGAGATGCCAAATCTGTTGGCTGATTTCCCTGCTCTAGACACAAAAGATGACGCTACCAATTATTGTGCTATCCCTGCAAGTAGAGGTGGAAAATTTAAATGGCCATCTTTAACGGAATTACACACTAAACTTTTTGGAGAGGCTTTTGCTGAGGCTCATAATGCATCAGCTGATGTAGAAGCAACTGCTAGGTGTTTTCTGGAGTTAATTCGTTTGTCCGTTATTCCTTTTGCTAAAGCTGGAATGACAGCTGATGAACTAAGAAATTATCAAGAAATCAATTCTACTCCTTTTGAGTTGATTGGCTTAAATATTGAACCGTACAGCCCAATAGCAACAACACAATCAGCTGATGAAGTTATTGTTGAGGATGAGATTGAGGAAGTAAATGAGATTTCAGAATCTCCTTTTGCACATTTGCATGTGCATTCCCAGTTTTCCATATTACAAGCTACAACTGATGTAAAGGCTTTGGTAAACAAAGCTGCAGAAATGGGAATGCCTGCTGTAGGTATTACCGATCATACCAATATGTTTGGGGCATATAAATTTGTTGATGCAGTATTAAATCATTCTATAAATGAGGGTTTGGAAAAAGGGGAGACTCCTAAGTTAAAAGCAGTACTGGGTTGTGAGTTGAATGTTTGTAAAAACCATGCTGATAAGTCAGTAAAGGATTATGGGGCTCAAGTTCCATTTCTTTGTAAAAATAAAAATGGATTTCATAATTTGGCAAAACTATCTTCTTTAGGAAATGTAGAGGGGTTTTATTATGTTCCTAGGGTAGATAAAGAATTGATTGCTGCACATAAGCAGGATTTAATTGCCTTAACAGGTAGTACTTATGGTATAATTCCTAACCTTATTTTAAATGTAGGAGAGGCACAAGCTGAAGAAGAATTCAAGTGGTGGCATACTACTTTTGGTGATGATTTTTATGTAGAAATTAATCGTCATAATTTGGATGAAGAACGCCATGTAAATAATGTGCTGATTGCTTTTGCAAGAAAGTATGATGTGAAGATTTTGGCGTCCAATAATGTGTATTATTTGGATAAAGATGATGCTAATGCACATGATATTTTATTGTGTGTAAAGGATGGAGAACAGCAAGGAACACCAAAAGGAACAGGTAGGGGTTACCGTTATGGTTTTCCTAATGAGGAGTTTTATTTTAAATCTTCTGCTGAGATGAAAGCACTTTTTGCTGATTTACCTGAGGCAATTGATAATATTACGCATTTAATTGATAAGATAGAACCCTATACTTTGGCGCGTGAAGTATTGTTGCCAGAGTTTGATATTCCCCAAGAATTTGTAGATGCTGAGGACAAAGTAGATGGTGGAAAAAGAGGGGAAAATGCTTACCTAAAACACCTTACATATGAGGGGGCAAAGGAGCGTTATATTGAAATTACTGATGAGATTAAAGAGCGAATTGACTTTGAATTGCAAGTAATTGAAAATTCAGGATATCCTGGGTATTTTCTTATTGTTCAGGATTTCATTCGTCAAGCACGAAATATGGATGTTTCTGTTGGTCCTGGTAGAGGTTCTGCTGCTGGTTCAGTAGTTGCTTATTGCACAACTATCACCAATGTTGACCCTATTAAGTATGACCTACTTTTTGAGCGTTTCTTAAATCCTGAGCGTGTATCCTTGCCTGATATTGATATTGATTTTGATGATGAGGGAAGGGGGCGTATTATTGATTGGGTAGTGAATAAATATGGAAAAGAAAATGTAGCTCAAATTATTACTTACGGTACTATGGCTGCAAAGTCGTCTATTCGTGATACGGCTAGAGCTTTGGATTTACCACTATTTGAAGCAGATAGGGCAGCAAAACTAGTTCCTGATTTTACTTCCTTGGGTAAAATTTTCTCCTGGGATGAAAAAACTTTAAAAGATAAAGTAAAAGGGGATCAAGTGGGAGGAGCAAAGGAGTTAATTTCACTTTCTGAAGGAAATGATTTAACGGCTGAGACAATTAATTTAGCTAGAAAACTTGAGGGTAATGTTCGGAATACTGGAACACATGCCTGTGGAGTTATTATAACTCCAGAACCTTTGATGGGATTGATTCCTATGACTAGAGCTAAGGATTCTGATCTGATGGTTACCCAATTTGATAATAGTGTAGTAGAGGATGCAGGGCTCTTAAAAATGGATTTCTTGGGTTTACGAAATCTTACCATTATTAAGGATTGCTTGAAGATTATCAAAAAAATTCATGGTGTAGAAATTGATATTGATACTATTCCATTGGATGATGAACAAACTTTTCAAATATTCCAAAGTGGAGCAACTTCTGGAATATTTCAGTTTTCTTCTGATGGAATGAAGGCGCATTTAAAGCACCTAAAACCTGATAAGTTTGATGATTTAATTGCTATGAATGCTTTGTATCGTCCAGGTCCTATGGAGTATATTCCTAATTATATTAAGCGTAAGCATGGAATTGAGGAAATTGAATATGATTTACCAGAGATGGAAGAGTTTTTATCTGGAACTTACGGAATTACTGTTTACCAAGAGCAGGTGATGTTGCTATCTCAAAAACTAGCAGGTTTCTCAAAGGGGGATGCCGATATGCTAAGAAAGGGAATGGGTAAAAAAATTAAAGCCGTACTGGATAAATTAAAACCTAAGTTTTTTGCAGGTTGTGAGGCAAATGGTTTTGATGTAAATATTGTAGATAAAATTTGGACAGATTGGGAAGCATTTGCCTCTTATGCGTTTAATAAATCACACTCTACTTGCTATGCTCTTATTGCGTATCAAACAGCTTATTTAAAGGCGCATTATCCATCTGAATTGATGGCATCATTACTTACCAATCACATGCGTGATATTAAGGATATTACTTATTTTATGGAAGAATGTAAGCGAATGGGTGTTCCTGTTTTAGGTCCTGATGTAAATGAAAGTTTTTACAAGTTTGCAGTGAATGATAAAGGTGAAATTCGCTTTGGATTGGGTGCTGTAAAAGGAGTTGGGGAAGGTGCTGTTGAGGCAATTGTAAATGAGCGTAAAGAAGGAAGGTATGTAGCTTTTGATGATTTTATGAAGCGTGTAGATTTGCGTTCAGCAAATAAAAGAACTTTAGAGAGTATGGTATGTGCAGGTGGTTTTGATTCTTTTTCATTAAGGCGTTCACAATATTTTGCTAAGGAAGAAAGCGGGCAGACTTACCTAGAAAAAATGATAAAGTTTGGGAATAAAGTAAAGGATAGTGAAAACTCAAATCAGTTTGATATGTTTGGTGAAAGTGCTGAAGCTTCTATTCAATCTCCTGTTCCTAATGAAACTCCACCATGGACAACTATGGAATTACTTTCTAAAGAAAAAGATGTAGTTGGGATTTATATTTCTGGGCATCCTTTGGATGATTATAAGATTGAGATAGCTAATTTTTGTAATGGAAACTTTGCTATGCTTAATGATATGGCAAAAGTTAAAGGGAAAGATTTGCGTTTTGCAGGAGTAGTAACTAATGTAGAACATAGAGAAACAAAAACGGGTAAGCCTTTTGGAGTGTTGCATATTGAGGATTATCATGGCTCCTTTAGTTTTTATTTGTTTAGTGATGATTATATAAACTTCAAGGCTTACTTAACAACTGGGTGGTTATTGCACCTTAGTGGTAAGGTTAAAAAGCGTTTCTATAATGATGACTTAGAGTTTAAAATATCTTCAATTGATTTACTTCCTGAATTAATTGATAAGGAAGTAAGAGATGTAATGTTAAGGGTTGATATTGGAGATATTTCAGAACAGTTGGTAAATGATGTAGTGCATATTGTTTCTGAACATAAAGGAAAACACTCCCTAGTGTTTAATGTGGTAGATCATCTTAATAAATATGAAGTAGACTTATTGTCTCGTAAAATGAAAGTAAATCTGGATAGAGAGTTTTTAGAAAGAATTGGAGAATTAAATCAGTTGAAAGTAAAGATAAAATCATAAAATAATTTATAGATTTGTAACCTAAATTAAAACAAAACAAAATGGCATTAGAATTCACAGACGCAAACTTTAAAGAACTAGTATTAGAATCGGATAAACCTGTATTGGTTGATTTTTGGGCAACATGGTGTGGTCCTTGTAGAGCTATTGCTCCTGTTATTGATGAATTGCATACTGAGATGGATGGAAAAGCAGTAATTGGTAAAGTAAATGTTGATGAAAACTCTGATACTCCTGTTAATTATGGCGTAAGAAATATTCCAACTTTATTAGTATTTAAAAATGGAGAGGTAGTTGATAAAGTAGTTGGTAATCAACCAAAATCAAAGCTAGTTGAGATTTTAGAATCTCATATGTAAGACTAAAATTTTAAATTGAAAGGGCTTTAATAGCCCTTTTTTATTTTAATGAAAAATCTAGAATACATAAATCTACCTGGGAATATGGAACTATTTGCAAAGCAAGTAGTGGAAGGGTTTATTACCGGAATGCATAAAAGTCCGTATCATGGTTTTTCAGTTGAATTTGCTGAGCATAGGCTTTATAATACAGGAGAAAGTATCAAGCATATTGATTGGAAGTTATTTGGGAGAACAGATAAACTTTTTGTAAAACGATATGAGGAGGAAACAAATTTAAGGTGTCAGTTGGTTATTGATGCATCTTCATCAATGTACTATCCCAATTTTGAAGCCCCTACTTTAGAAAAGCCAAACAAGTTATTATTTGCTATTTATGCATCAGCAGTGATGATGAACTTGCTAAAGCGACAAAGAGATGCTGTAGGGCTTAGTGTTTTTTCTGACAAGTTAGATGTGCACACACCTAATCGAACTACACAAAGACACAATAGATTACTGTATCATGAACTAGAAAGTTTATTGGAAGATGATGCACTTAAAAACTCAAAACAGACAGAATCTAATGCTGCTTTACATCAAATTTCTGAGTTATTGCATAAGCGATCATTAGTTATGGTTTTTACTGATTTTATTAATTCAAATACTAGTTTAGAAAAACAATTTGAGGCTTACAAGCATTTAAAATACAATAAGCATGAAGTTGTTTTGTTCTATTTGGGAGAGACAAAAACAGAATTAGATCTTAATTTTGACAATAAACCTTACAAATTTATTGATGTTGAGAGTAGAGAGGAGGTAAAATTGAATCCAAATCAATACAAAGAAGAATACCAAAAACAAGCAAAAAATTACCTTAAGGAGTTGAGATTAAAATGCTTGCAATACAAAATAGATTTAGTTGAAGTAGATGTAAATATGGGCTTTGATAAAGTATTAAATTCTTATTTACTTAAAAGGCAAAAAATGCTTTGAGGTTTGTAAAAACAATTTATATTTGCAGCACTTTTTAAAGTACGGTCTGGTAGTTCAGCTGGTTAGAATACATGCCTGTCACGCATGGGGTCGCGGGTTCGAGTCCCGTCCAGACCGCAACTATAAAACACAAACCCTTGTAATCCAAAAGATTGCAGGGGTTTTTAAATTTAAAGGGGAAGGATTAGGGGAAGGATATTTAACTTAGGAATATTTATAATCATCTTCTCAGCCTAGTAAGATTACACATATAAATCCTACTCAACGAACCTGTTAATAAATTATTTTTCAACTAATTGTTAAAACCAATGTCAATAACCAAATACATCATCGTATTGAATTTAGATGTATGCTGAGTATGTTTGTCGTAAATTAATAAAATAAAGAAAAAATGGCTGAAACTAAAAACATATTTTTAACTGAAAAGCAAGTAGCAGAGAAATATCAAGTATCAACAAGAACCTTACACAACTTAAGAAAGCAAGGGAAGTTAGAAAATGGAATCCAGTATTTCTATTTAGGTAAGCAGATTAGATATAAATATAATGAATTGCAAGAGTATTTTGAAACTTCAACATTAACTTATTAATTTTATTTAAACGTATTTAAAAACTTATTTGAGGGGTTTTCCCCTTTAATACTTACTATGCCTAATTAGTAAATAATAAATTTAAATAATTGATTAATTAAGTTAATTCAAATATAGATATATTTATGAAAGGGGCGCGAAAAATCTTAAAACAATAACAATATAAGACCGTTGCAGCCTAATAGTTTATAGTTATCCCCAAAATTAAGATATAGGGGGTATAAAAAATTTAAAAAAAAGATATGTACACACAACAACAAAGAAAAATAGTAACAACAATGGGTAATTGGTTAGGTAAAACTAAGTGGGATATATTCTCTACTATAACCTATAGATATGACATTAAAGAGAAACAGAACTATAGAATAATGAAAGGTTTAGAAGAGTATCTTAAGACCTTAGATAAACCTTTTAATATGTTTTGGGTTACAGAGTTCACTAACTATAACTATAACACTCATAATCATCTCTTATTAAAGGGAGATATTGCAGGAGACATTAACTATCATTTAAGGTCTAAGAGCCTTATAGGAGACCACGTTAAGCACTTTCCTTACGAAAAGAGTGCAAGTATGTATGTCTCTAAGTTTATCTGTGATACTAAGACTAATTGGGGAATAGTAAAGAAATAATTCTTAAGTTAGAACATTACTTTATAAAACACATATATAGCTATACCTGAAAGCGTTGCAAATACAAAAAACTTACTATAGTCACTAGCATTCATACTACCATCATCTTTATTAATTTCCATATGTAAATTTAAGCACACAGATTATGAGTAAGACTTTAGTGTTTTATAATTATTAACATTAGGTTGTTATTTGTTACAACTTTATCAATGACCATAAAGTCTATGAAAGAGACAAGGGAGCTAATTTTTATATTGCTAAATATATTGACAAAGAGGTTGATTATGATATCTTTGGACTTTAAAACTTAAAAACATATAATTATGAAAAAGATATTTCTTGTATTAACATTAATTACTAGCATTGTGTATGCACAAGAGTTTACTGTTACACCTACAGGATTAAAAGACAATTCTAATCTTGAGAAAACATATGTTGTGATTAACACACCGGCAAAGACAGCAGAACAAAACTATAACAATGCAATAAAGTATATTAATAAAACTTATAAAAGCCCAAAAGATGTTATGAAGGGAGATGTAAAAGGAGAATATATAAGTTTTGATACTCACGTATCTAACTTTTTAATTGTAAAAAATTCAGGAGTTAAAGTTGTGATTGACGCTAATTATACAGTTGAATTATCATTTAAAGGTGATAGAGTAAAACTTGAGGTTATTAATATAGATATGTATAATCCTGAAGTCAATAGTAAAGTTCTATTTTCAGGAGGTATTTGGGCAGGTTTCCCAATTTACAAGAAAAAGAATAATAAGTTAATCCGACCTGAAACTAAAACTGATATAGAGGCTTACTTTAACAATAAAATAAATGTGATAAAGGGTTACTTACTAGAAGAAGTCAAAACTACTGATGACGATTGGTAAACAATTAAAACAATAGATTAACAATGAAAAAACTACTACTTATATTAACTTTCTTTTTAATGTTTTTTAATTTAAAGTTTCTTTTCTCTCAAAATATTATCTATCATTTTAATAATGAAGATAATTTAAAAGAATGGGTGATTGTTAATGATGATGTGATGGGTGGAGTCTCTAAAAGTAATTTAACCATAAACAAAGATAGTAATGGAGTTTTTGGCGGAAAAATATCTACAGCTTATAATGGTGGTTTTGCTTCTGTAAGGTATAATTGCAAAAGAATCTATATTAAGGACAAAAAGAGCATCAAATTAAAGATAAAAGGAGATGAAAAGGGATATCAATTGAGAATTAAAGCTAATACAAATGATTATTACTCATATATACTTCCATTTAAAACATCAGGTAAATGGGAAGAAATAATAATTCCATTAAAAGAAATGTATGCATCTTTTCGTGGCAGAAGATTAGATATTAAAAATTTTAATAATGATTATATTGAACAAATTACTTTTCTTATTGGTAATAAAAAAAATGAAAATTTCAAGCTTATAATTGACAGTATAATTATTGAATAAATTAAACAATAAACTAAGATGAAAAAACTACTACTTATATTACTTTGTTTGCCTATGATTGGGTTTGGGCAAATCCTATCTCCTTCAGTTATTGGAAGTGCAGGTGCTTCTTTTAGTAATTCTACTGCTAAAACTGATTTGACAGTTGGTGAATTAGTTATTGAAACATTTAGTAATAATACTATTCTAACTCAAGGATTTCATCAAGGAGATTTAAAAGTAAGTACAGATGTAGTTAATATAGGTATTAAGACAAAGGTTTATCCTAATCCAACTACTAATTTTTTAATTGTAGAGCTTGAAAAGACTGTAAATGCTGATGTATTGGTTTATGATATTAATGGAAAGTTAGTTATTAAGGATAAATTAATTAATGAACAACAAAAGCAATTAGACTTTAGCTTTTTAAATCAGGGGAATTACTTTTTACATATAAACATAGCAGATAAGCAATCTGTTTATCAAATAAACAAATCAAAATGAAAAAAATATTAAGCACATTAGTTTTAAGTTTAGTGGCAACAGTTATGTTATTAGCTCAAGCACCACAGACCTTTAGTTATCAAACAGTAGTTAGAGATAATAACTGGCAAGTAATCCAAAATCAAAGTATTGGGGTTCAGGTGTCAATAATAGAAGATGTAGCTAATGGTTCTGTAGTTTATGCTGAAGAACATACAGCAACAACAAATGATATTGGACTTATAAATTTAGCAGTTGGAGGAGGGACTGTTGCTACAGGACTTTTTTCTAATATCGATTGGGGTAACCATAGTTATTTTATGAAAATATCAGTTGATGTAAGTGGTGGAACAAGTTATATTGTAATGGGTACTACTCAACTAAGAAGTGTTCCTTATGCTTTATATGCAGAGACTTCAGGTTCAAGTACACCAGGGCCTCAAGGAGTTCAGGGTATACAGGGATTACCAGGTGATACAGGTGCTGTAGGACCGCAAGGCCCTATTGGTTTAACAGGTCCTGCAGGTAATGATGGAGCAGATGGAAATGATGGTATAGATGGAGTTGATGGTATAGATGGAGTTGATGGTGCAGTTGGTGCAACAGGTCCTATTGGTTTAACAGGTCCTGCAGGTTCAAACGGAATAGATGGTACAGATGGAGTAGATGGAGTAGATGGTGCTCCAGGAGCTACGGGTCCTCAAGGCCCTATTGGATTAACAGGTCCTGCAGGTAATGATGGAGCAGATGGAAATGATGGTATAGATGGAGTTGATGGTATAGATGGAGTTGATGGTGCAGTTGGTGCACAGGGTCCTATTGGTTTAACAGGTCCTGCAGGTGTAAATGGAATAGATGGAACTAACGGAGTAGACGGTAATGATGGTGCTCCAGGAGCTACGGGTCCTCAAGGTCCTATTGGTTTAACAGGTCCTGCAGGTGCAAATGGAATAGATGGAAATGATGGTGCTCCAGGAGCAACAGGTCCACAAGGATTAACAGGAGCAACAGGTCCTCAAGGTAATGATGGAGCAGATGGAAATGATGGTATAGATGGAGTTGATGGTGCAGTTGGTGCAACAGGTCCTATTGGTTTAACAGGTCCTGCAGGTTCAAACGGAATAGATGGTACAGATGGAGTAGATGGAGTAGATGGTGCTCCAGGAGCTACGGGTCCTCAAGGCCCTATTGGATTAACAGGTCCTGCAGGTAATGATGGAGCAGATGGAGCTGATGGTATAGATGGAGTTGATGGTATAGATGGAGTTGATGGTGCAGTTGGTGCAACAGGTCCTATTGGTTTAACAGGTCCTGCAGGTTCAAACGGAATAGATGGTACAGATGGAGTAGATGGAGTAGATGGTGCTCCAGGAGCTACGGGTCCTCAAGGCCCTATTGGATTAACAGGTCCTGCAGGTAATGATGGAGCAGATGGAAATGATGGTATAGATGGAGTTGATGGTATAGATGGAGTTGATGGTGCAGTTGGTGCACAGGGTCCTGCAGGTAATGATGGAATAGATGGAGTTGATGGTGCTCAGGGTCCTATTGGATTAACAGGTCCTGCAGGTGCAAATGGAGTAGATGGAACTAATGGTACTGACGGAATAGACGGAATAGACGGAATAGACGCAGTAGTGGATTATGATTCACTTGCTAATCTTATTAGTGTAGATTCAAGCTTTGCTGCTAGCGTTAGTGGCGGATTAGGAGGAGGTTGTGATATTGAATATCCTGAAGGATTAGATGGTGAACCAATTATTGTTTCTTTACAAGGCACAACTTCATCTTATACAGTTCCTTCTGGAAAAAATTTATATATAACAAATTTATTTATCACAGGTGCTAACACTTTTTTAAGTATAGATGGTATTTCAATAGCGAAGTCTTATTTTAATAATAATTCAACTGGTTCAGCAACGAGTCTTAGTATACCATTAATTATCAATCAAGGACAAGTCGTAACTGCTTCTAGTACTACTGCGTTTAACGGCTTGCTAGTAGATGCAATTATATCGCCAATTATTGTTTCTTTACAAGGCACAACTTCATCTTATACAGTTCCTTCTGGAAAAAATTTATATATAACAAATTTATTTATCACAGGTGCTAACACTTTTTTAAGTATAGATGGTATTTCAATAGCGAAGTCTTATTTTAATAATAATTCAACTGGTTCAGCAACGAGTCTTAGTATACCATTAATTATCAATCAAGGACAAGTCGTAACTGCTTCTAGTACTACTGCGTTTAACGGCTACTTAGTAGATGAAAATTACTTTGCAAATTGTGGAGGAGGTTCAAGTTCTGCTTCTAATGCTACTATTGATTCTTTATCTCAAGTTGTTTCAAATCTTGATTCTTTATTAAATGTTATGTTTGGCTGTACTGATACCTCTGCTTGTAACTACAATTCATTAGCAATAATTGATAATGGCATATGTAGTGGTTTAGTAGGTTGTACCGATTCTGTAGCATTTAATTATGATGCAGCAGCTACTTGTGATGATGGCTCTTGCAGTTTTACTTTACCAATTGGTTCTACTTATCAAGGAGGTACTATCTTTTACATTTTACAACCAGGAGATATAGGCTATATATCCGGTCAATTTCAGGGCTTAATTGCAGCGGATACTGACCAATCTTCAGGAGCTTATTGGGGTTGCTTTGGAGCTAATATTCCAGGAGCAGATGGAATAGCAATAGGCACTGGAACTCAAAACACAATTGATATTGAAGCTGGATGTACAACAACTGGAATAGCTGCAGATATTTGTACTAATCTAACTCTTGGTGGTTACAGCGATTGGTTCTTACCTTCAAAAGATGAATTAAATCAAATGTATGTTAATCTACATCAACAAGGTCTTGGCGGTTTTGCTAATGTTCCCTATTGGAGTTCTACTGAGAGTAATCAAAGTTATGCGTTGGTTCAGTATTTCAACTCTGGAACCCAGAGCAACTACGGTAAGAACTATGACTTAAATTGTAGGGTTAGGGCTGTTAGGGCTTTTTAAACATTTAACAATGAAAAAACTACTACTTATATTACTTTGCTTGCCTTTGCTATTTAGTTCTTGTCAGGAAAATAATCCTCTACCACAAGTTGTTAATGAGGTTTCTCAATCTTGGGAAAAAACATTTAATTTAGGACACGGGTATTTTGTACAACAAACCTCTGATGGAGGGTATATAATTGGTGGAGAAACTGAAGTCAATGGAATTGATGATGTCTATCTTATAAAAACAGATGCAAGCGGAGTGGAACAGTGGAGTCAAACATTTGGAGGAACAAGTGGTGATAGGGGTTTTTCTGTTCAACAAACTACTGATGGAGGGTATGTGATTGCAGGGTACACTCAATCTTTTGGAGTTGGATATCAAAATCTTTATTTAATCAAAACAGATGATAACGGAATAGAGCAGTGGAACAAAACTTATGGTGGAAATCCCAACAGTGAAAATTGGGGTAATTCCGTTCAACAAACCACTGATGGAGGTTATATCATTTGCGGCTCCAAATATGACGATTTAACAAATTCTAATGGATATAGTGTAGTTTACCTATTAAAAACAGATGCAAATGGGGATATCAATAATTAAAACAAAAGAGTATAATCTCTATTATATAATATGCCATTTAAGAAAGGAACAAGCGGAAACCCTATAGGAAGACCTAAAGGTTCAGTAAGCACTACTACTACTAAGCTCATAAGAGAGCATATAAGCCAAGCAATTGATGGAAATAAGATAAAAGAGATGCTAGATAAGATAGAGTCTCCTACAGAGTATATTAATGCAATATCTAAACTACTTCCTTATGCAGTTGGTAAGAAAAAAGCATATGAAGAGATGGATGAAATGTATTCTGAATTAAAAATAAAACTAAACTGCTTTACCCCATCAGCAACTTTTAAAGATAAAAGAGATAAGGATTTAGTTTTAGAGTATAGTGGAGTAATGTCTCTCGATTATGATGGATTACTAAGAGAGAAAGTTATTTTTTAAAATAAATTCACTTGAAAATCAATATTTCATATGAATACTTATTTTAGCAAAGTGTTACTACTAAATACGTTTTTCTAGTTATTAAAATAATTATAGGTTGAAGAAACTACTCCAAATATTTATTGCAATTATTCCATTAATTGTATCGTTTTCAACATCTGACCCTACATTAGCTATTCGTTTTTTAGGATTATCATGTATAGTAAGTGGTGTGTTATTTTATTATTTACTTACAAATAAATCAATTTACAAAGAAGTAGTTACACATCCTGCAATGTTAGCTTTTGCAGTAGTAATAATAGCTTATATATTTTCAGCTTTTTATAATGGTTTTGGCTCAGAGTCTATTTATATAATTCTTAAATTATTTTTATCGTATGTTTTTGCAATTATTGTAATACAATTTGTGCTACAAGAAGGGTATAAATCATTACTAAACTCATTCATCTTCTTATCACTTTTTTTGTCGGCTATTTATTTTTACCAAATAATCACAAACTATTCTGATATTATGAGTATAAAATCAGAATGGAAAAGAAACCATGAATTTGATGCTATTGCTGCAACAATGGGGCACAAAAACTTACTCTCATCAATACAGTTTTTGATGTTGCCAATATTAATATATATACTAACTATTGGCAAGCGAGTTTTAAAAATATTAAGTGGTTTAGCTATACTATTAATTTTAATAACGATTTTTCAAACTCAAACAAGAGCAGTCTTATTTGCTGTAGGAATTTTTAGTGTTTCATTATTCTTATTGAATAAAACAAATTTGCATAAAAAGCATTTTATTGGGCTTTTAGTAGGTGCTGTATTATTATTAGGAACTGGTTATGCTATAATGAAGTATACCAATAGATATGATGCTTTTATAGGAGAAATAAACAGAACTTTAGATTTTACTTCAGATGGAAGATATAAGCTATATAATAGCTCCCTTCAGCTAATTGCTGATAATCCAATATTGGGTGTTGGGCCAGCAAACTGGAAAATAGATGTATGGCAATATGGTTTGTATTTTGAGAGTTGGGGAAATTCTTTCGCTCAAAGACCCCATAATGATTTTTTATGGGTATTTTCTGAAGGCGGATTTATTGCAGGCCTTTCTTACATTTTAATCTTTTTAATTCTTTTAAGGGATTCCTATTATTTGCATAAAAACAGAAAAGAAAAAGATGGAATCTTTTATTCCTTATTGTTTTCTTGTTTTCTAGGTTTTGGATTTATCAGTTTTCTTGATTTCCCAATGGAGAGGTTTAGTCATAACATTATCTTTTTTACACTAGCTTCATTTATTATTGCTGGAAAAATTAAAGCAACAAAAACCAAGATTTCAACTGGGTTTAAGTTTTTACTTATTGCTGTAAGCTGTTTCTGTGTTTATGTAGCTTCAATCAGATATAATGGGGAAATACACGCAACAAACGCAATTCATTATAAATCAAAGGGGAATTGGAACTATGTTATAAAAGCTATTGATAAAGCATATAATCCAACCTACTATGAAATGGAAAATACTTCAACGCCACTATTGTGGTATAGAGGGGTGGCTTATTTTAATCAGAAAAAATATGATTTAGCATTACAAGATTTTAAGGATGCTTATAGTGTAAATCCTTATCATGTGCATGTGTTAAATAATTTAGCTACTTCTTATCAGATGAAAGGAGATAGCGAGAAAGCAAAAAAATACTATCGTGCTGTTTTTAAGGTGAACCCAACTTTTAAGGAAACAAGAGTGAATTTGGCTGCCATACTTTATAATGAGAAAAAATATGTTGAGGCTTTAGATGTGATATTACAAAGTAAAGTTGACCCTTATTGGAAAAGGAAAAAGAATAATGATAACTATGATCTGTATTTAAAAACCATTGTCAATAGTTGGATAAATTCAGTTTATATTAATGCTAATAATGAGCAGAAAAAAGCTTTAGATGCTTGGAGGCTAAATTTTGAAAAAGAACCACAGAATGCAGCAACAAAAACAACAGATATTTTTAAAATACGACAAAAAGAAGATGTTGATTATTTAACTGCTTTAATGCTTAGATAACATGAAGTTAAGGAAAAAAAGAACGAAAATAAGTAAAATTTAGTTTAAAAACACCTTAGAGTTTTTACGCTTATATTTTTCATATATTAGCAAAGTATTACGACAATTACACAAACAATTTATTTTAGGATATTATTATGAGAAAATTTTTGCTTTTAGTTTGTATTATTTTTTTTAGCGTATTAAGTATTAATGCGCAAACTATAAATTCCATAACTCCTAATAGTGGAGATCAAGGCCAAACTTTATCAGTTAGTATTAGTGGAACAAATATGAATTATGGATCTCCTCAGTGGTCAGGTACTTTATCTAACTTTAGATTTAGTCAGTGGAGTGGATCAAATATGTTCTATGGAAATCCTACTTTCACCTCTGGCAATAATTTATACGGAAGTGTGAGTATCTCATCTGGACAGAATACAGGATGGTATGATTTAGAAGTTTACAATCAGAATACTGGCAACTGGGTACAAAAAAGTAGTGCCTTTTATGTTAATTACTCTGCACCTGTTGCTCAGATAAATTCCATAACTCCTAATAGTGGAGATCAAGGCCAAACTTTATCAGTTAGTATTAGTGGAACAAATATGAATTATGGATCTCAGTGGTCAGGTACTTTATCTAACTTTAGATTTAGTCAGTGGAGTGGATCAAATATGTTCTATGGAAATCCTACAAGTTCAACTACTGGTTCTTCAGCAAGTAGCACTCAATTTGCATTCTCCGCTCGAGGAGATCTTAATTCGTCTTCTGAATATTGGGATGTATATGATGAAGATGGTAATTGGTTAACTAGAGTAGGGGAAAATGGTAATGATTGTGGTAGCTGGCATACTACTTATTATACAGCATCATCTAATCAGATGCAAAGTTGGTTATCTGATGGAAATACTTCTTTTAGCTTATATCCTTCTAGTCAAATCAATATCTGTTCTTATAATGACGTCCAAGTTTCCTTTACATTAGACGGTACGTATTATCATGATAGTTATTATCAAAGCACAAGCAACCCCTCTACAGCTTTCCTTTCTTTTAATAACATACCAGTTGGTGATATTTTATACGGAGATGTAAGTATACCTTCAGGTCAGAATACAGGATGGTATGATTTAGAAGTGTATGATCAGAACACCAATAGCTGGGTTATGCTTAATAATGCTTTTGAAGTATTACCACCGCCACCACCTGCAATCACCTATATATCTCCAAACAATGGAGATCAAGGACAAACTTTATCAGTTAGTATTAGTGGAAGTAATATGAATTATGGATCTCAGTGGTCAGGTACTTTATCTGACTTTAGGTTTAGTCAATGGAGTGGAAGTAATATGTTCTATGGAAATCCTACCTCCACCTCTGGTAATAATTTATACGGAAGTGTGAGTATCTCATCTGGACAGAATACAGGATGGTATGATTTAGAAGTATACGATCAGAATACAGGTCAGTGGATACAGAAGAACAGCGCATTCTACGTCTCCCAAGAAAATAATATTATCACTCCAGATTCAGCAGAACAAGGACAAACATTACAAGTGTTTATTTCAGGTAATAATCAATATGAATTTGAGAGCTGGTCAGGATGTGGTAGTTTGAATAACGGGTATTGGGGCTCTATGAGATTAGAATCTAATTCTGGGAATAATAATATTACTATTACAAATAATGCATATTATTGGCAATATAATTCATCACTTGGCTCTTATGGTTTTTATACAAATCTTAGTATTCCTTCAAGTGCCGATATAGGTACTTATGATTTGCAAGTTGATAATGATTGCTGGAGCTATACTACAATAGCTTATAATGCATTTACAGTTACTGACGTGCTAGGTTGCATGGATTCAACGGCGGATAATTATAATTCATTAGCAGGTACAGATGATGGAAGTTGTTATTACTGTAATATTAGTAATATGTTCTATTATACCAGTCCTTCAAGCATAACTGCTTGTGATGGCTTTGCAATGGTAAGCACATCATCAAATTATCCAATAATCTCTTATAATTGGGTAAATAGTTCTGGGACTTCTGTTAGCACTTCAAATATTGCTACAAATTTATGTAATGACGCATATATTTATACTGCAATCGATAGTGCAGGTTGTATATTTATTGATACCATTATTATTGGCACTGCCTATGGTTGTACTGATAATTCAATGTGGAATTACAATCCTATGAGTAATGTTGATGATGGAAGTTGTATCCCTTTTATTTACGGATGTACTGATCCTTCAATGTTTAATTATAATGCTTCTGCAAATACTGAAGACAGTAGTTGTGTTCCTTATATTTACGGCTGTATTGATAGTACTGCATATAATTATGATGTTTTCGCAAATACTAATAATGGTTCTTGTCAATATTGTGATTTATCAGTTTCATTATTTATAAGTCAGAATTCCTCATCTTCTGCATGTGATGGTTGGGCTTTTGCTAATTATATGACTTCAAATAGCCCAGTTACCTACTTATGGAGTAATGGGAATACATCTAATAGTGTTACCGGTTTATGTACTGGGGTTTATTATGTTACAGTTACTGATGCTGTTGGCTGTACAGCAATAGATTCTTTGTATATTGGAATAATTATGGGTTGTACAGATGCTACAGCATGTAACTATGATCCATTAGCAAATACTGATGATGGCTCATGTATTTTACCTGACGGTTGTACAGATGCTTTAGCAACTAACTATGACGCATCAGCACTTTGTGATGATGGTTCATGTACGTATGTTGTCTGTAATGCTTACCCAACTGGCTTGAATGTATTTGATGTAATTGATACCAGGGTTAACTTTGCTTGGGATAATATGAATTCTACAAACTGTATGGTTCTTAAGTATTATGTAAGATACCGTGAGGTAGGTACTTCAGCTTGGAGTACAAGAGCAGCTGGAGTTGGTAATGGCTTATGTAACTTTGGACTTAATACTACTTCTCAGATGTTGTTAGGCCTAAGTGCTTCTACAACTTATGAGTGGAAATTGAAAGCCTTCTATTGTGGTGGCTCAAGTTCTAATTACTCTCCAGTGTCTACGTTTACTACTGCAGATGCTTGTCCTATTTTAGCTAACCTAGCGGTTCAGACGTTTACGGCTAACCATACTAAGGCAAACTTTACTTGGGATAGTACAGGTACTTACCTTTATGCTCGTGTTGCTTTAAGAGTAGATACTACAGGAGCTGCATGGCAGACAGTAGGTGGGTTTGGTACATTTGCACCAACTATGTCACAGGTTAAATATGGTTTAGTTGCAGGTGAGAGTTACAGAGCAGGAGCAAGAGCTTACTGTGACCCTAACATTTCAGCTCACAGATCATGGTGGACTCCATTTATCTTCTGGACACAACCAGGAGCTGTAATTAAGCTTGAAGGTGGAACAGCAATCAATAACTTAGATATTTATCCTAACCCAAGTAGAGACATCTTTAACATATCATTCACATCAGAAGACAAACAGAACTTAAGAGTTAGAATAATGAATGTAATAGGTGAGGAGCTCATAAATGAAAACTTAGAACAGTTCATTGGTGAGTACACTAAACAGATAAACCTAAGTGATAATGCTAAAGGAATTTACTTCTTAGAAATAGAAACTAATGATGGAGTGATTAATAAGAAAATGATTCTTCAATAATTATTCTTACCTTTACCAAGCAGGGTAGAAAAGGATTTTATACTCTTGTTAAAAGATTCTAAAAAGGTGTCCTAATAGGTGCATCCTTAAGAATGAAAAAGATAAGTTACTGATAATAAGCAATATATTGGATAGGTTCACCTCCCGTCCAGACCGCCAAAACAAATTAAATCCTTGCAGTTTACTGCAGGGATTTTTTTATTCTTGTATAAAATTTTAGTTATGGTTCAAGATAAAGTAAATAATTCATTTCAGAGAAAAATGTTAAACCCATTTTTCTTTAATTTATTTTTACTTTTAAAATTACCAATGGCCTTTTTAGCAGGGTTAAAATTAAAAGAATTGACTGACGAATATTCATTGGTTCAAATGAGATATAAGTATTTGAATAAAAATCCATTTGGATCTATTTATTTTGCATGCCTTTCTATGGCTGGAGAGTTATCTTCTGGAATCTTAGCTGCTTCAAAAACCTATAAGAATAACCCTAAAATATCAATGCTTGTGGTTGGCTTAAAGGTAGATTTTATGAAAAAAGCAACAGGAGTGATTACTTTTAAATGTAGTCAGGGAAAAGAAATTTCAGCAACTATTCAAAAAAGTATTGATACAGGAGAGGGGCAAGCCATTGAGGCTTTAACTATTGCTACTGATGAAGCTGGTGATATTGTGGCAGAATTTCATATTAATTGGTCCTTTAAAGCAAAATTCTAAAAACAGAAAACCCACTCATTTGAGTGGGTTTATTTTTGGTGGAGCTGGGGGGTATCGAACCCCCGTCCAAACAAGGAATTAAATAACTTTCTACATGCTTATCTTATTTTAGTTTTCGAAATTAGGTTGGAAATAAGAAATCCAAACCAAATCCTTAGCTTTTTAAAGTTTCGCTAGTTTATAAAAGCAATAAACCAACTATCCTGATTTTGATTATGCCTCAAGATTTATAGGAGACAGGAAGTCCTATAAAAGAGACAAAAGCTTACGTAATTATATAAATTAGGCAGCTAAAGCGTAATTATTTTCGCCAATTAAAAATGTGAATTTTAATATTTACGAGCTAAAATACAATGCTCGACATGCTTACTACAGAACGCACTTGCAGTCAAATCCAGTCAGCCCCAAGAAATTAATGAACAACTGCAAAATTACAAAAATCACTAGTTAAGTGCTATGCTTTTTTTATTTTTGTGCAGCAATAATAAATAGCATTATGAAGATAGGAATTTTAAAAGAAGAAAAAGTGCCAGCTGATAAGCGTGTTCCCTTAACTCCAAAGCAATGCAGAATACTTCTTGATTCCTATCCAAACCTTGAGCTTTCAGTAAAAAGTAGTGATATAAGGTGTTTTTCAGATGATATGTATATTGATGAGGGAATTAATGTTGTTAATGATTTGAATGATTGTGATGTGTTAATAGGAGTGAAAGAAGTGCCTAAATCATCTTTGATTGCGAATAAGACTTATCTGTTTTTTTCTCATACGATAAAAGAACAATCTTACAACAGAAAGTTGTTACTAAAAATGATTGAGCTTAATATCAGTATGATTGATTATGAAGTGTTAAAAAATCAGCAAGGCAAACGCCTGTTAGGTTTTGGGCGCTATGCTGGTATTGTTGGGGCATATAATGGCTTTTTAACTTATGGGATAAAATCAGGGAAATATAATTTGAAAGCTGCTCATAAATGTAAGGATAGGGTTGAGATGGAGCAAGAGATAGTAAAAATTAAACTAGATAATGAACGAATTATTATTACAGGAAATGGTAGAGTAGGGAATGGTATTTTAGAGGTTATGAAAAAGTCAGGAGTTAAAGAAGTTTCAAAGTCTGAATTTTTAAATACAATTTTTAATGAACCTGTTTTTGTGCACTTAAATTCTATGGATTATAATGTTAGGGTTGATGGTTCTGAATCTAGTAAATCTGAATTTTATAGCAAGCCAGAATTGTACAGGTCATCATTTATGAATTATGCTAAAAAAGCTGATATGTTTATTGCAGGGCATTATTATAGTTCAGGTTCTCCTTACTTATTTACTAGAGATGATGCAAGGCATAAAGATTTTAATATTAAAGTAATAGCTGATGTTTCTTGCGATATTGATGGGCCAGTTGCAAGTACAATAAAGCCTTCAACAATTGCTAAACCTATTTATGGATACAACCCTTTAACAGAAGTAGAGGATGAGTTTTCTAAAGAGGGAGTTATTGCAGTAATGGCAGTTGATAATTTACCATGTGAGTTGCCAAAAGATGCTTCAGAAGATTTTGGAAATGAAATGATAGCTAAGATTCTACCTTCATTACTTGAAAATGATAGAGAGCAAATTATTGAGAATGCAACTATTTGCAAAAATGGTGATTTAACACCTAATTTTGAGTATCTAAGAAATTATTTAAACGGTAATTAAACTGCTTTTAAGTCAGCAATAGTTTGTGTAGGATTATCTGATTTGAATACAAAACTTCCAGCTACTAATACATCAGCTCCAGCATCTAATAATTTTCTTGCGTTAGCAGTTCCAACACCTCCATCAATTTCAATTAAAAAATTTGCACCACTTTCTTTTCTTAAGATAGACAATTGTTTTACTTTATTATAAGTATTTTCTATAAATGATTGTCCACCAAAACCTGGGTTGACAGACATAATGCAAACTAAATCCAAATCTTTTAATACATCAGAAAGTAAATGAACTGAAGTGTGTGGGTTTAAAGCAACTCCAGCTTTCATACCTTCATTTTTGATTGCTTGTAATGTTCTGTGTAAATGCGTACAGGCCTCATAGTGTACAGTTAGTACATCAACTCCTATTTCTTTAAATGTTTTAATGTACCTGTCAGGATCAACAATCATTAAATGAACATCTAGAGTTTTTTCAGCATGTTTGTTAATTGCACTAATGACTGGCATTCCATATGATATGTTTGGAACAAAAACACCATCCATTACATCAATATGAAACCAGTCTGCTTGGCTATTATTTACCATTTCGCAATCTCTTTGAAGGTTGCCGAAATCTGCTGCTAAAATTGAAGGTGCTATTTTATGTGACATGTAATTTATTTTTGGCAAAGATATTAATAAAAAAGAGGGCTAAAAGCCCTCTTTCAATTTATCCTAAATAAGTTTTCAAGATTTTACTTCTTGAGGTTTGTTTCAACCTCCTTACTGCTTTCTCTTTTATTTGTCTTACTCTTTCTCTTGTTAAATCAAATTTTTCACCAATTTCTTCTAGTGTCATGGCATGTCCTCCGTTTAATCCAAAGTAAGAAGATACAACATCAGCCTCTCTAGGAGTTAAAGTGTCTAGAGCTCTTCTGATTTCTTCTCTTAAAGATTCTAGCATTAATTGTGCATCCGGGTTTGGACTTTCGTCTGATCCCATTACATCATATAAGTTACTGTCTTCCCCTTCAATCAAAGGGGCATCCATAGATACATGTCTTCCTGTATTCTTAAGTGATTGTTTTACTTCAGTAAGTGAAAGTTCAACTAAATCAGCAATTTCTTCTGGAGTAGGAGGGCGTTCAAATTTTTGTTCTAAAACAGCATAAGCTTTATTAATCTTATTGATTGAACCAATCTTATTAAGTGGCAACCTTACAATACGAGATTGTTCAGCTAAAGCTTGTAAAATTGATTGACGAATCCACCATACTGCATAAGAAATAAACTTAAATCCTCTTGTTTCATCAAAACGCTTTGCAGCTTTTATCAGTCCAAGATTCCCTTCATTAATTAAATCAGGTAAAGTTAATCCTTGATTTTGGTATTGCTTAGCAACTGAAACTACAAAACGCAAATTTGCTTTGGTTAACTTTTCAAGAGCTCTTTCATCCCCAGCTTTAATTTTTTGTGCTAACTCTACCTCTTCTTCAGCAGTAATTAAATCTACTCTTCCAATTTCTTGTAAGTATTTGTCAAGTGATGCAGTCTCTCTATTAGTAACCTGCTTTGTAATTTTTAGTTGTCTCATCTGAATTCTTTTAGTTAATAATCTTTTGTTCCATACTTTTACGGATAGTTTTTCAAAAGGTTACAATATTTAAAAAATTATTTTGCTTGTTTTTCTGGCTTAGGTAAAAGTACTTTTCTTGATAATTTTAATTTACCACTTCTTTCATCTATAGCAATTAATTTTACCTCAATAGTTTCCCCTTCTTTAAGCACATCTTCTACATTTTCAACTCTTTCCCAAGCTAACTCAGAAATGTGAACTAATCCATCAGTATTAGAAGAAATTCCAACAAATGCACCATAAGGCATAATTGATTTTACTTTTCCTTTATAGATTGCTCCAACTTCAGGGATAAATGCAATGGATCTGATTTTTTCAACTGCTAAGTCAATTTTCTCTTGATCAGTTCCTAAAATTTCAACAACTCCCATATCATCTACTTCTTCAATAGATATATTAGTTTCAGTTGATGCTTGTAATTCTTGGATGATTTTTCCACCAGGGCCAATAATTCCACCAATAGTTGATTTTGGTACATTTAATACTACAATTTTAGGAGTTTGAGGTTTTAACTGAACTCTTGGTTCAGCAATTGTTTCAACAAGTTTTCCTAAAATATGTAATCTACCGTCTCTTGCTTGGTTTAATGCTTTGTCTAAAATTTCATAAGATAAACCTTGTACTTTAATATCCATTTGACATGCAGTAATTCCATCAGCAGTACCAGTGATTTTAAAGTCCATATCTCCTAAATGATCTTCATCACCTAAAATATCAGAAAGTACAGCATAGTTGTTTGGATCTTTTTCATCAGAAATTAATCCCATTGCAATACCAGAAACTGGTTTTTGGATTTTAACTCCTGCATCCATTAATGCTAAAGTACCAGCACAAACAGTTGCCATTGAAGATGATCCGTTTGATTCTAAAATATCAGAAACAATTCTTACAGTATAAGGATTATCAGCAGGAATCATTTTCTTTAATGCTCTCTGTGCTAAATTTCCGTGTCCAATTTCTCTTCTTGAAGTTCCTCTTAGTGGGCGAGCTTCACCAGTTGAGAAAGGAGGGAAGTTGTAATGTAAGTAGAAATCTTCATGTCCTTGATGAGTTACACCATCTAAACGATTAACATCAGTTGCTGACCCTAAAGTTACTGTTGTTAATGACTGAGTTTCACCTCTAGTGAATACTGCAGATCCGTGAGGGCTGTATAAGTAGTCTACCTCACACCAGATAGGTCTGATTTCAGTAGTTGCTCTTCCGTCTAATCTTTTTCCTTCTGCTAAAACTAAAGCTCTTACAGCTTCTTTTTCAACATCATGGTAGTATACTCCAATTAATTTAGAGTCATATTTTTCAACTTCTTCTTCTGATAAGCCTGCAATCCAATCAGTTTTAACAGCTTTAAATTTAGTTGATCTTTCATCTTTTCCTAAACCTTCAGCAGCTACAGCATAAACTGCATCATAAGTTTCAGTTTTTATTCTTGCTTTTAAATCAGCATCATGCGTTTCATGACAGTAATCTCTTTTGTCAGCAGAAACACCAATTTGAGCAGCTAATGCTAACTGTGCAGCACATTGTACTTTAATTGCTTCATGCCCAACTTTAATTGCTTCAATCATTTCAGCTTCTGAAACTTCACTCATTTCCCCTTCAACCATTGCAACACTATCAGCTGATGCACCAACCATAAGATCAATATCTGCATTTTCTAGGTCAGCTGATGATGGGTTAACTACATATTTTCCATCAATCCTTGCTACTCTACATTCTGAGATTGGTCCGTTAAACGGGATGTCAGAAAGTGCGATTGCAGTTGAAGCTGCTAAAGCTGCTAGAGCATCTGGCTTTACTTCTGGATCATGTGAGTTTAATGAAATCATTACTTGTACCTCAGCATGATAATCGCTAGGGAACATTGGTCTTAATATTCTATCAACCAAACGCATTACCAAAATTTCTTGGTCGGTTGGTCTTGCTTCTCTTTTTAAGAATCCTCCTGGGAATCTTCCATCAGCAGCAAATTTTTCTCTATAATCTACTGTTAAAGGTAAAAAATCTACTCCATCTCTAGCATCAAAGCTAGATACTACAGTTGCAAGCATATGAGTATTCCCCATTCTTACTTCAACTGAACCGTGTGCTTGTTTTGCTAATTTTCCTGTTGAGATAGTAATTTCTCTACCATCTTCTAATTTAATAATTTGTTTTTCTTCTTTTATCATCTTGTCTTCTTTGTTTATAAAAATTAAAAAAGGCAATAAAACTATTGCCTTTTTTTTGTGTTTGTCTTTTGTTTTATCTTCTAAGACCTAAATCCTTCACTAGCTCTCTGTATTTCAAAATATCTTTTCCTTTTAAATAGTCTAGTAATTTTCTTCTTTTACCAACCATTAATTGTAAGGATCTTTGAGTTCCGTAATCTTTACGGTTTGCTTTTAAGTGTTCAGTAAGGTCAGATATTTTCTTAGTAAATAATGCTACTTGAGAGTAAACTGATCCTGAATCTTTGGCGTCATTACCAAATTTCTTAAAAATGTTTTCTTTTTCTTTTGTTGTGATGCTCATATTTTTCTGTTTAAAACCACTTTATTTTATGGGCTGCAAATTTAGTAAACTAATTGAATAATATACCCTTTTAAAATAGAATTTATTTTTTAATTATTCTGAAGAGTTGTGCAAGCTTTTCTTTAAGATCTTTTCTATCTACTATAAAGTCAATAAATCCGTGTTCTTGTAAAAATTCTGAAGTTTGAAAACCTGAAGGTAAATCCTTACCAATTGTTTCTTTTACAACTCTAGGACCAGCAAAACCGATTAAAGCATTTGGTTCAGCAATATTCATATCACCAAGCATTGAAAATGATGCAGTAGCACCACCAAAAGTAGGATCGGTACATAAAGAAATGTAGGGTAATCCTGCTTTGCTTAATTGTGCTAATTTTGCTGATGTTTTAGCTAATTGCATTAAAGAAATTGCTGCTTCCATCATTCTTGCTCCACCTGATTTTGAGATGATAATCATTGGGTGTTTGTTTTCACGAGCATAATCAATTGCTCTAGCAATTTTTTCTCCAACTACTGATCCCATTGATCCTCCAATAAATTTGAAATCCATAGCAGCAATTACTACAGTTTCTCCTTTTAGTTTTCCGTGTGCAGTTCTAACAGCATCTTTTAGTCCTGTTTTACTTTGCATAGATTTAACTCTATCAGGATATTTCTTTTTATCTTTAAATGTTAAAGGGTCTAAAGATGTCATATTTGAATCAAGTTCAGTAAACTTATTATCATCAAATAATATCTCAAAATATTCTGTTGAACCAATTCTACTATGATAATTACAATTAATACAGCAGTGTAAGTTTTCTGCATGCTCTTCAGTTGTAACAATTGTTTTGCATTTAGGACATTTGCTCCATAATCCATCTGGAGTTTCCTTTTTTTCGTGAGTGGAAGTAGTAATACCTTCCTTAATTCTTTTAAACCAACCCATAATTATGCGTTTGTATTTATGTTATTTAAATCGTTAAATGATCGTGTTAGCCTTGCTTTAAATGTTAATTCCCCAGCTCTTGTGTAAACTCTAGGGTCATAATATTTTTTATTTGGTTTTTCATCTCCATCAGGATTTCCAATTTGAGTTTTTACATAATCGTTTTTAGCTAAAAAATAATCTCTTACTCCTTCAGTGAATCCCCATTGTAAGTCAGTATCAATATTCATTTTGATCACGCCATAACCTATAGCTTCAGTTATTTCTGCTTGTGATGACCCTGATCCTCCATGAAACACAAAGTTAATTGGTTGCTTTTCAGTACCAAATTTTCCTTCAATATATTTTTGAGAGTTATCAAGAATTTTTGGTGTTAACACAACATTTCCTGGTTTGTATACGCCATGTACATTTCCAAAAGCTGCAGCAATTGTAAATTTATCACTTATTTTCATTAATTCTTCATAGGCATAAGCTACCTCTTCAGGTTGAGTGTATAGTTTTGAAATGTCAACATCAGTATTGTCAACTCCATCTTCTTCACCACCAGTAATTCCTAACTCAATTTCTAATGTCATGCCAATAGCACTCATTCGTTTTAAGTACTGTTTGCATAGTTCAATATTTTCTTCAATTGGTTCTTCTGATAAATCAATCATATGAGAAGAGTATAAAGGCTTTCCGTGTGCAGCATAAAATTCTTCACCTGCTTCTAGTAATCCATCAATCCAAGGTAGTAATTTTTTTGCTGCATGGTCAGTATGTAGTATAACGCTTGCTGCATAAAGTTCAGCCATTTGATGAACATGCATTGCTCCTGAAATACCTCCAGCAATAGCTGCTTCATGATTTTCATTAGAAAGTCCTTTCCCTGCATAAAAAACACAACCCCCATTTGAGAACTGAACTATAGAAGGTGAATTTAATTCTGCTGAAGTTTCTAAAACAGCATTTACAGTACTAGTATTACTAACATTTACAGCAGGTAATGCGTATTTATTTTTTTTTGCATCAGCAAATACTTCTTGCACCTGCTCTCCTGTTAACACTCCATATTCAAATTTAGACATACTTTTTTAGTTTTTATTTTTAGAGGAACAAAACTATAAGAATGTAATGAATTGGGGCGTATATTTACAATAAATTCATATTATTGATTATTCAAATAAAAAAAGAGTGATTACAAAAAATCAGATTAAATATATAAGGGGTTTAGCACTTAAAAAGAACAGGGTAAAAGAACAATGTTTTGTTGTTGAAGGTGAAAAAAGTGTTGCAGAATTACTAAGGTCTTCTTTTCAAATTATTGATTTGTTTGCTACAAAACAGTGGGTAGCTGAAAATAATTATGACAATGCAAATGAAGTTAGTGTTACTGAACTCGCTAGAATAAGTAATTTGAAATCAGCTAATAATGTACTAGCTGTTGTAAAGTTTAATGAAGAAATAAAAGAGAAAATTTCAGGGGTAACTTTAGTGCTTGATGATATTAATGACCCTGGGAATTTTGGAACAATTATTAGAGTGTGTGATTGGTTTGGTGTTGAGCAAATTGTATGTTCAAAAAATACAGTTGATTTTTATAATCCAAAGGTAGTGCAGTCAACTATGGGTTCCTTGTTTAGAGTTAGTGTGCTTTATACTGATTTAAATAAATATTTAGCTAAAACTACTACTCCTATTTATGGTGCTTTTATGGATGGAGAAAATATTAAAAGTAGTAATACTAATGAGAATATACATTTAGTAATGGGAAATGAAGCAAACGGAATCTCTAAAGAAGTTGAAAAATATATCAGTAAAAAAGTAGCAATAAAAAATATTGGGGGTAATACTGAATCTTTAAATGTAGCAATGGCTACTGCAATATTACTATACGAATTTTGTGATTAGTTATTACCTGGCCTGTACTTATCTTCCCATCTTAATCCTTCCCATCCACATTCGTTACAAATATAGCGTTTGCTATCAAAAATTCTGAAGGTAAGATGATATATGATTTTATCATTTGAAATTCGTTTTACTCTATTAAGTGCTGTTTTGCAGTCAGGACAACAGTTATTACAGTTTTTGCATGATTTTTTACTTCCGATTCCCAAATTTCGGATGATAAATAATATCAATACATACAATAGTATTATGATAAATACTAGTAAAAATTGGTCCATAAAATGTGATTAATTGGTTTTTCTTTACTTTTCATTGCCGAAAATAAGCAAAAAAATGTGATTTGTAAGATTAATGACAATAAATTGAAATAAGAGTCGTTACAACCTGTTTTTTACTCAAAAGTAAAGGAAATCATCCAGCCATTAGTGCTTAGGCGATTGATGGATTTAGTGTAAACAGTTTCGTCCTCTGAAAGTAGGTTTATAATTCCGTAAGAGAGTTTTATTTGAGGTGAAAATTTGAAGTATTCAAGGTAGAAATCAACTCCAAAACCAACTTCACCCATAAGATCATTCTTTTTCAATTTTACAATCTCTTCTCCTTCATCATTTATCTTGTCTTGTGAGGCTATATCTAGACTGTATTTTATTCCTCCAAGCACATAGGTTCTGAAGTTATTATAACGAGCTGATTTGTACTTAATATAGATAGGAAAGTCAATTAGAGTAGATTCTATTCGCTTTATTCTTTCATCACTTGCTCCAGTACTATCAATAAACCCATAGTGTAAGTGTCGTTCACCAAATACTAGTGTAGGAATAAAGCGTAAGTCAGTAAATTTTCCAATTCTAAGGTTGGATACTATCCCAAGGTTAAAGCCTTTTTGACTATTAGAAAGTAAGGTTAATAGCGTATCATTTGTTAGGGTACTACTGTTCTTTTGAATGTTAAAATTTAATTCATTTACCCCTAGTGTAAACCCAAAATGTAGTTTCTTAAAATCATAGCGAATTAAGTTTTGTGGTTTTTTATTTCTTTGTCCATAAGAAGTACTTGCTCCTATGAGTAAAAGGAAAATAATAAAATATTTAAATTGTTTTTGCATTCAGCCCCTTAACGATAAGGAAATTATTTTATTGCTATATATAATGATACAATGCCTAAAGTTAGTGGAATATGTTTGCATTGTTTGAATCCAGCTTTTTCTAGTTCAGATAAAAATTCATTACCTGAAGGAAAGGCAGAAACAGAGTCGGGTAAATAGGTATAAGCGTTTTTGTCCTTGGAAATAATACCACCAATAAAAGGTAGAATATGGTGGAAATACAAATTGTAAAGTTGTTTTAGAGGAAAGCTTGCTGGTTCAGATGGTTCAAGAATAGCTACTATACCACCTTCTTTTAATGTTCTGTGCATTTCTGATAGTCCTTTGTTTAGGTTTTCAAAATTACGAACGCCAAAACCTGCAGTGATAGCCTCATAACTATTGTCCTCAAATGGCAGATTTTCTGAATCAGCCAATTGTAGTTTGATTCTATTTTCTAACCCTTTTTTATTAATTTTTTCAATACCAACATCTAACATTCCCTGAGAGATATCAATCCCTGTAATGTTAGCATTTGTGTGCTTACTTGCACTAATTGCAAAATCCCCAGTTCCTGTAGCAATATCAAGTATTGTAGTAGGGTTATTAGTAAGCTTTTTAATTGCTATCTTTCTCCATAAATTATCCATACCTAAGGATAAGGTGTGATTTAAAAAATCATAACTACCAGCAATGTTATCAAACATTTTAGTTACTTGTTTTTTCTTTCCTTCTTCAGAGTTGTAAGGAGTAACTTTTGTCATTAATTGATTTGTTTTATTGCCTGAGTAAGTAATTTTTCTTTATTGATAGGTACAACTCCAACTTCCTCACAAACAATACCACCAGCTAAAGTTGAAAGTATGGATAAATCAGTGTAGTCCACTGCTGAAGCTAAGCATAAAGAAGCAACAGAAATAACAGTATCTCCAGCCCCAGAAACATCAATGATGTCGCATTTAAAGGCAGGAGTGTGCTTGAATTCTTTTTCTGAGTTAATGCATATTCCTCTTTCTGACAAGGTAAGTAGCACTCCTTTTGCAGCAAGTTGTGTGCGCAACTGAGCTGATGCTTTTTCTATTTCAGCAACATTATCTGCATCAAAGTCAATATTCATTCCTGCTTTTATCTCCGCTAAGTTGGGTTTGAAAATTGTACAATTTTTATAAGAATTGAAGTTCTGTTTTTTAGGATCAACTATTGTAGGGATTCCTCTTTTATTTGCTGCTGCTATTACGCTTTCAATCACCTCAGGAGTAAGTACGCCCTTATTGTAATCTTGTAAAATAATAACATCAATATCATGCATCAAGCTTTCAGTAAGTGTTAGGAATTCCTTAGCCTGAACGATAGGGTAGGTTTCCTCTTCATCAATGCGTAATTGATGTTTGTTTTCAGCAATTACCCTAGTTTTTATAGTTGTTTTTCTTTTGCTTGTTGAAAGAATTCCTTCTATAGAAAGGTTAGATTCTTGCATTAGTTCTTCAAACAAAATACCTCTGTTACCAGTACTTACTACTGAGCATAGGATAGGAGTTGCCCCAAGAGCCTTAAGATTAAGCGCTACATTGGCAGCCCCTCCTAATCGGTTTTCAAGTTTTTTTATTTCAACAACTGGTACAGGTGCTTCAGGAGACATACGGTTTATTTCTCCCCACATATATGCATCAATCATAGCATCACCTACTATAAGGACTTTTTTACTGTTAAACCCCTGAAATAATGTATTGAAATCCATTAGCTTAATTTTGCTAATTGTTGTTTAATTCTTGCCATTGCTTCCATCAATTTATCATCAGCTGCAGCATAAGAAATCCTCACACATTCAGGATTTCCAAAGGCATCACCAGCTACAAAAGCAACATGGCAGTTGTTCAGTAAATACATACAGAAATCATTGGCATTATTGATAGTAGTTGCTCCATCAGATTTCCCAAAATAATGACTTACATCAGGGAAAACATAAAATGCTCCTTGAGCTATGTTACACTTAATTCCTTCAATATTATTTAGTTCATTCAATATCATATCTCTCCTTTTTAGGAAAGTAGCCTTCATATCAGCAGTAACTTCTTTAGGATTGGCAAGCATAGCGGTTTCAGCAGCTTTTTGCGCAATAGCACAAGTTGCTGAAGTTATTTGTCCTTGAATTTTATTACAAGCCTTTGCAATCCAAAGTGGTGCGCCAATAAAACCAACACGCCAACCTGTCATTGCATATCCTTTGGATACGCCATTAACGGTTATTGTTCTGTCTTTCATACTAGCGATTGTTCCCATAGAAAAGTGCGCTTCAGTAAAATTGATATGCTCGTAAATCTCATCAGCAATAACATAAATATCAGGATATTTCTCTAACATTTTTGCGATAGCCTCTAATTCTTCTTTTGTATAAACCGTTCCACTTGGGTTGCAAGGTGAACTGAACATCAATAGCTTAGTGTTGGGTGTAATTGCAGCTTCTAATTCTTCTGGAGTAACCTTAAAATCACTATCAATTGAAGATGGTACTTCAACAGGAGCACCTTCAGCTAGCTTTATGATTTCAGCATAACTTACCCAGTAAGGACAAGGTAAAAGCACCTCATCACCAGGGTTTAGTAAACTCAAACATACATTGGCAAGCGACTGCTTTGCTCCGGTAGAAGTTACAATTTGATCAGCTGTAAATTCTAAATTATTATCTCTTTTGAATTTGGTAACAATAGCGTTTCTTAATTCAGGTAAACCAGGTACAGGTGTGTAATGAGAGTAATTATCGTCAATTGCTTTTTTGGCAGCTTCTTTTATAAAATCAGGAGTATCAAAATCGGGTTCTCCAAGGCTTAAGGCAATTACATCATACCCTTTAGCTTTCAGCTCTCTACTCATTCGTGCCATGGCTAGGGTTGCTGACTCTGCTAATCGGTTTAATCGGTCTGAAACTTGTGTCATGCTTCTTTTTGTATTTTTTTTAGAGGTGGCAAATATAGGAAATAGTTGTTGGTTGGTTTTACTAGTTGTTTGATTTTGTTTTCTATTTATAAATTTGTAGTTTTAAAGCATGAAAAAGATGATTTTAATCCTTATTTTGGTAATTAGTTGCACAGCAATTACTAAAGCTCAAAAAGTATTCTCAGTTGAATATGCAAGCCAAGCTGATATTAAAGTATTTGTTGCTGACTATGAAAGCAGGGCAGACTTATCTGTTTATAAAGTAGATTACAGTAGTCAAGCTGGTAAGAATGACGGGAACTGGTTTTTTGTAGATTATGCTAGCCAAGCTGATGAAAAAATCTTTTTTGTGGACTATGCCTCACAAGCTGATGTAATAATTTATTTTGCTGATTATAGTAGTAGGGCAGGTTGGAAAAAGAAAGAAAAAATGCATTTGTTTTATTAACAATAAACTAAGATTATGAAAAAGAAACTTTTACAAATTATTACAATAACACTTATTTTTGTTTTTTTTACTTCTTGTAGTAAATGTGTAGATTGCACAGACTGTCCTGATGAAGTAACTTTAGAACAAACTGAGATATGTCAAGATGATTTTGATTCAAAGGAAGATTATAATACAGCTGTTGGATTAGTTGAAGCTTTTGGTTGTGAATGTCAATAAGACTAAAGTTTTAACATTAAAAAAATAAACCCCAATTTTCATTGGGCATTTTAATGAGAATTTTAAAACTATAGATTAACAATGAAAAATAGATTATCGATTTTATTATTTATTGGCTTATTTTCTTTTGTAAGCGGATTGATTCTTATGTTAGGAGGAGGCTCAGGGGATGCAACTCAATTTTCTGATGAAGTCTTCAACTCCACTCGTCTTATTACAGCGCCTATTTTAGTTGTAGGAGGATTTGTTCTTTGTTGGATTATTTTATCTATTGCTTGTGGTAATTATGCTAGAAATAGAGGTAGCTCTTTTCTAGGGTTCTTTATATTTTCTGTTTTAATAAGTCCATTAATTGGATTTATAGTGGTATTTATTTCAACAGGAAAATCAGAAATTAATAAGTGTCCTGATTGCGCAGAGTTTATAAAATCAGAAGCTAATGTTTGTAAACACTGTGGGAAAAGATTTGACTTAAAAGTAGTTAAGAATAAAACAATAGATTAACAATGGATTCTTCTGCTGTAATTTAGAAAGACCTAAATGCTGCAAAATATTTGATAAATAGTTTTTCCCTCTTTCAATTCTTTTTCAAGAAGTTTAAATTTACCTTCAGATAAAAGCGATTTGTATTTTTTTGCACCCAATTCTTCTTTTACTGCAAGGTGTAGCCAGTAGTTATTTTGGTCTTTTCTATTCTTAATTTTCCAACCACTACTTATCATTTGTGTATCAAACTTAGTAATTGTTTCAAAAATCTCAGCAATCCCAGTATCTTCTAAAGAAGAACAAGTGCTAACTTGTGGTGTCCACCCATTTTCCATAGGAGGGAAGAGGTGTAAAGCACTTTTATATTCTAAAGCAGCATTTTTTGCTTCTTGCATATTATCTCCATCAGCTTTGGAAATTATTAAAGCATCAGCCAACTCCATAATCCCTCTTTTTATTCCTTGTAACTCATCACCAGCACCTGCTAACATGAGTAGTAAAAAGAAATCCACTAAATTACTTGCAGTAGTTTCACTTTGGCCAACACCAACTGTTTCTATAAGTATTATGTCAAAACCAGCTGCCTCACATAAAATAATACTTTCCCTTGTTTTGTTGGCTACTCCACCTAAAGTACCGCTACTTGGGCTAGGTCGTATAAAGGCATTATTATCAGCTGCTAGTTCGTGCATACGGCTTTTATCTCCTAATATGCTACCATGGGTTCTTTCGCTTGTGGGGTCAATGGCCAGTACAGCTACTTTCTTTCCTTGGCTAGTAAGTAGTTTTCCAAAGGATTCAATAAATGTGCTTTTCCCTACACCAGGTACGCCCGTTACACCCACTCTAATTGATTTCCCACTATATGGTAAACAGGCTGTAATTAAATCTTGGGCTTGTTTTTCATGCTCAGGTAAAGTGCTTTCTAAAAGGGTAATTCCTTGTCCTAAAGCAGTTCTGTTTCCTTCAATTATTTGCTGAGCAAGTCCCATTATTTTACGGCTATTACTGAAATTTCTACATTTACATTTTTAGGCAATACAGATACTTGTACTGCCTCACGAGCAGGAGGGTTATCTCCAAAACTTTTAGCATATACTTCATTTATAGCTGCATAATCGTTCATGTCCTTCATGAATATGCTGCACTTTACTACATGACTAAAGTCCATTTCAGCTGCAGTAAGTACTGCTGAAATATTCTGCATTACTTGATTTGTTTCAGCTGTAATGTTTTCCATCACTAAGTTTCCTGTAGCAGGCTTTATTGCAATTTGTCCAGAGCAATAAAGCGTATTATTACTCAATATAGCTTGGCTATATGGTCCAATTGCTGCAGGAGCCTTTTCTGTTGATATTACTTTCTTCATGATATTAATTTCTGTTTCCAAATATAGCACTTCCTAGACGAACCATTGTACTGCCTTGTTCAATTGCTAAATTGTAATCACCACTCATCCCCATAGATAGGGTAGTGATGTGGTCATTTTTTATACTATGAAATACAGTTTTAAGGCTTTTAAACTCTTGTGTTACTTGCTGAGTGTTATCTGTAAAAGTTGCCATACCCATTAAGCCTACAATTTTGATATTTTCAAATTCTACAGCTTGATTTAGAGCACTTGTAACTTCACTTAGACCAAATCCAAACTTTGTACTTTCACTTGCAATATGAACTTGTAAAAGGCAGTCAATTATTCTATTATTTTGTTCTGCTCTTTTGTTTATTTCCTTTAATAATTTCAGGCTATCCACCCCATGAATTAGAGAGACAAAAGGAGCAATAAATTTTACTTTATTCGTTTGCAGATGCCCTATCATGTGCCAAGCAATTTCCTTAGGTAGTTCTTCAGCCTTTTGTGCTAATTCCTGTACTTTATTTTCTCCAAATATTCTTTGTCCTGCTTGATAAGCTTCAAGGATGTCAGTATTGGGTTTTGTTTTTGATACAGCAACTAAGGTTACCTGTTTTGGTAAACTAGTTTGTATTGCTTTTAGGTTGCTAGCAATTGTCATTAGTCAAGGGGGTAAATAATTAATCCTGAGCGTAATTTTGGTTCAATATAAGTGCTTTTAGGTGGCATACTTAAGTTATTGTCTGCCACTTCTTTTAGAGCAGAAATAGGTATAGGTTTTAGTACAAAAGCAACTTGATACTCTCCAGAATCTACTTTATTCTTGATTACGGATAGAGGAGTTGTACCTGCTTCAAATACTATGTTTTTATCTGTTTTCTCATCTATAATATTAAGGATTGGCGCCAATATGTTATTAGATAATATGGCAGGGTCCAGTTTACTTACGCAATCTTGTTTTACAGCTTTTGCTAAAGCAACTAAGGAGTACCAATTACCACTTAAATACATGCATATTTCATCTGTTAAAGTAGGGGAGTAAGGTGTGTTTCCTTTCTCTTTTACCGTAAATGACTTCTCTATTTCAGTAATTAACTCTGAAGGCTTTAGTCCATTAGTATGTTTTACTAATCGGTTAAAATTGATAATGTTTAATTGATTTTCGTCAATCAAAAAACTCATAAAATAATTGCTATTTGTTTTATTACTTGTTTCTGATAATAGAGCAGAAGAAGCTGACCTATGATGCCCATCTGCAATGTACAAGTCATCAATAGTAGCAAAAGCATTTGTAATGGTATAGATGTCATCCGTATTATTAACTAACCATAATTTATGCACTGCTTTATTGGTAGTTGCAAACTCGTATTCAGCTCTAGTTCCTTTATGTTTTTGAATAATTTCCGTTATAGTTAAATTCTCTTTATGACACAATAAAACAGGTTCTGCATTAAATCCAGTAGTGTCCAGGTAGCTTTTGAACATTTCTTCCCTAGCTGTAAGGGTATGTTCGTGCTTTTTTATATTTCCATTTAAATAATCAGCTACTGCAGTAGCTCCAATTATTCCTTCAAATGTTTGGTGCTCATGTATTTGCTGATAAACATAAAAAGATTCAGAAGGTTCAGTAATTAAGAAACCATCCTTTTGAAATGCATTAAATTTTTCTTTCACAGCATTAAATTTTTCTACTCCTTTCAGTTTTATTTCATCCTTATAATCAGGATTAATAATATGTAAAAAGGTAAAAGGATTGTGTTCTAATTTCTCTTTTAAAGTTTCATCAGAATAAGATAAATAGGAGCGAGAAGCTACTAAGTTTGCCTTATCTCTTGTAGGGCGAATGGCTTTAAAAGGGTGAACAACAGCCATTTTTATTTACTAAAATGAGTTGCAATTTGATCCGCTAATTCAGTTCCGATTCTATCTTGTGATTCTAGTGTTGCAGCACCAATATGAGGTGTAAGTGAAATTGCATTATGCATACAAATATGAATACTTGGAGTAGGTTCATTGTCAAATACATCTAATCCAGCATAGGCCAATTTTTCTTTATCTAAAGCAAACATTAAAGCAGTTTCATCAATCACACCACCTCTAGCAGCATTTACAATCCCTGCACCAGTTTTCATCATCCCAATTTCTTCAGCTCCAATTACAGCCTTATCTCCAATTTTAGGAATGTGTAGTGTAATAAAATCAGAATTTGAAAGGACTTCCTTCATACTTTCAGTTTCAATAGTAAATGATTTTTTATCTCCATTAAAAAAGTCTAAAGTAATATTTGCTTCATCAATAAATTTATCATGCGCCATCACTTTCATTCCAAGGCCGATTGCTCTTTTGGCTACTTCTTGTCCTATTCTTCCAAAACCAATAATTCCTAAGGTCTTTCCAGCAAGTTCTCTACCGTTAGCATATGATTTTTTTAAACTTTTGAATTCAGCATCACCACTCAAAGGCATTTGACGATTACTATCAAAAAGGAAACGCACCATTCCAAATAAATGAGCAAAAACAAGCTCAGCTACTGATGAAGATGAAGCGGCAGGAGTATTGATGACATTAATTCCTTTTTCACGGGCATAATCTACATCAATGTTATCCATTCCAACACCACCTCTTCCTATAATTTTAAGGTGAGGACAAGCATCTATTAAATCCTTACGAACAGTAGTAGCACTTCTTACAAGTAGTACTTCATAGTTCTCTGTGTTAATTGAATTAATTAAATCTTCTTGATTTACCTTTTCAGTAATTACTTCAAATCCTTTTGCAGTTAAAGCATCAATCCCAGCTTGTGAGATTCCGTCATTTGCTAATATCTTAGTCATCTTAATTTTGTTCTAATTTTTTCATTACATCTACTAATACTTGTACACTTTCAATTGGCATTGCATTGTACATTGATGCTCTATAGCCTCCAACTGATCTGTGTCCTTTTATACCGCTTATTCCTGCTGCATTCCACATAGTGTTGAAAGCTTCTTCTTTGCTGTTGTCAGTTAATAAGAAACAAACATTCATGTTAGAACGATCTTCCCTTGCAGCTGTTCCTTCAAACAAAGGATTTCTATCAATTTCACCATATAATAAATCTGCTTTAGCTTGATTTATTTTTTCAATTTCCTCAACACCTCCTAAATCTTTTAACCATTGTAAAGTAAGCATAGAAACATAAATAGGGAATACAGGAGGAGTATTGAACATACTATCCTTACTGATGTGTGTATTGTAATCCAACATAGTTGGGATATTTCTTCCTGTTTTACCTAAAATTTCATTTTTAACAATTACTAATGTTGCTCCTGCAGGTCCCATATTCTTTTGTGCTCCTGCATAGATAATATCAAAATTACTAACTTTTACTTTTCTACTGAAAATATCTGAACTCATATCACAAACCATAAGAGTTGGGCAGTGAGGGAAATCTTTCATTTGCGTTCCGTAAATTGTATTGTTGGAAGTACAGTGAAAGTAATCTACATCACTAGGGATTGTATATCCTTTAGGGATGTAATTGTAATTTTTGTCAGAAGAATCACCTAACACTATTGCTTCACCTAAACTATTGGCTTCAGTAATTGCTTTTTTTGCCCATGCCCCAGTATTTGTGTAAGCCGCTTTCCCATTTACTTTCATCAGGTTCATGGCTACCATCAAAAATTCCATACTTGCTCCACCTTGTAAAAAAAGAACAGAATATCCTTTAGGAACATTTAAAAGTTCTTTTACCAATGCAATAGCCTTATCCATAACAGCAACAAAAGGTTTACTTCTATGTGAAATTTCAATTAATGATAAATTGTCATCATTAAAATTAAGTACGGCTGCTGAAGCTTGTTTTAAAACTTCTTGTGGTAGTATGCAAGGTCCTGCTGAAAAGTTGTGTTTCTTCATTGTTATTTTATTCTTTCTAGGTAAGCTCCTTTTTCAGTATCAATTTTTATATTGTCTCCTTCATTGATAAACAATGGAACATTTATTGTAGCTCCACTCTCAGTAGTTGCAGGTTTTGTTGCATTTGTAGCAGTATTCCCTTTTACTCCTGGCTCAGTAAATGTAATTTCTAATATTACATGAGAAGGTACTTGTGCTGATAAAGGCATTCCTTCATCTGCATGAAAAAGTACTTCAACAGTAGCGCCTTCTTTTAGGAATTGTACATTATCAATAAAGTCTTTTTGCATCATGATTTGTTCGTAATCATCATTATTCATTAAATGATAATCATTTCCCTCAGCATATAAGAATTGATACTTTCTGTTTTCTACTCTAATTACATCAATTTTAACACCTGAAGTAAAGGTATTGTCCAATAGTCTTCCTGTAGTTAAATTTCTAATTTTTGTTCGTACAAATGCCGGTCCTTTTCCAGGTTTTACATGTAGGAAAGACTCTATTTTCCAAGGGTCTCCATTATGATTAAAACACAATCCGTTTCTAAAGTCTGCTGTAGTTGCCATATTTTTTATTTTTGATTATAACCTTTCATAATCCCTCTTCCTGAATTCTGTACAAAAGAGATGATTTCATCTCTTTCAGGAGAAGCATTTATTTCAGTTTCAATTTTTAATAATGCTTGTGTAGTATTGTTTTTGTTTTGATATAATATTCTGAATATATCCTGTATCTCTTTTATTTTGTTGTCCGAAAAACCTCTTCTTCTTAAGCCAATAGAGTTAATTCCTACAAATGATAAAGGCTCACGAGCTGCTTTTACATAGGGTGGGACATCTTTTCTGATAAGTGATCCGCCAGAAACCATAGCATGTTTTCCAATACTTACAAATTGATGTACTGCTGATAGCCCTCCAATGATTGCAAAATCGCCCATTGTAACATGCCCACCTAGTGCTACACTATTTACAATAATGCAATTGTTGCCAATTTTACAATCATGAGCAACATGTGCATATGCCATAATTAAACAATCATTTCCAATTTCAGTTTTTCCACTTGCTGATGTCCCCCTATTGATAGTAGCACATTCTCTTATGGTTGTATTGTTACCAATTATGGCTAATGATTTTTCACCTTCAAATTTTAAATCTTGAGGTACTCCAGAAATTACTGCTCCTGGAAAAATTCTGCAATTTTCACCAATTCTTGCACCTTCCATAATAGTTACATTCGAACCAATCCAAGTTCCTTTTCCTATTTCAACATTTTTAGCAATAGTTACAAAAGGGTCAATAACAACATTGTCTGCAATTTTAGCATTAGGATGCACATATGAAAGTGGCTGTATCATAGCTTATCTTTTAGGTGCTATTTGTGCTAATAAATCAGCTTCAACTGCTAATTGTCCATTTACAAAACCTTTTCCGTGCATATGACAAAGTCCTCTTCTGATAGGGGAAATTAAATCCAATCTAAAGATTAAAGTGTCTCCAGGAATAACTTTTCTTTTGAATTTTGCATTGTCAATTTTCATAAAGAAAGTTAAGTAATCCTCAGGGTTTTCTACTGTACTTAAAATTAAAACGCCTCCTGCTTGTGCCATAGTTTCCAATTGTAGAACGCCAGGCATTACTGGTTCACCTGGAAAGTGTCCTCTAAAATAATCTTCTTCAGCAGTAACAAATTTTGTTCCGATAATATAATCTTCTCCTAATTCTCTAATCTCATCAATAAATAAGAAAGGATCCCTATGAGGTAAAATGGATTTAATTTTTTCCTTGTTATACATTGGAGGTGTGTTAAAATCAATTTCTGGGGCTGTTTTTTTTATGTTTTCTTTCATAATATTTTTTAAATATTTTGCAAATTCTGTATTGTTTTTATGTCCTGGTTTTGTTGCAGTAATTTTTCCTTTTATAGAAACTCCTAATAAAGATAGGTCACCAATTACATCTAGTAATTTGTGTCTTGCAGGTTCGTTTTTATGTCTTAGTTTTAGGTTGTTTAATATTCCTCTTTCTCCAACTTTAATATCTGTTTTGTTGAATGCTTTTGCCAAAGAATCTAACTTATCTTCTGCAATTTCTCCATCAACAATTACAATCGCATTATTTACATCTCCTCCTTTTATGAGGTTATTACTAAGTAATAATTCAAGTTCATGTAGAAAACAAAAAGTTCGAGATGATGCAATTTCATCTTTAAAGTCAGTAATACTATTTAGTGCAGCTGTTTGTACTCCTAAAGTATTTGAATTATAATTAATTTCTACTTCAACTTGATACTCATCAGCAGGGGTGGCGATAAAAGTAGTGCCACTCTCATGGTCAGTAAAAGAGATTTTTCTTTTTACTTCAAAGAATTTCCTTTTTGCTGATAATTCTTCTGTTCCTGTTTTAGAAATTAACTCAGAAAATGAAGTTGAGCTTCCATCTAAAATAGGGATTTCAATATTGTTAACCTCAATAATTATATTGTCAATTTCAGCACCCACAATTGAAGCCAAAATATGTTCAACAGTATTTATTTCAGCAATTCCTTGCTTTAACCCAGTGCTTCTTTCAGTTGAAAAAACATTATCAACATCAGCTTTTATCTCAGGATTCCCTTCCAAATCAGTTCTGATAAATCGGATTCCAGAATTTGCTTCAGCAGGTTTTAAAGTCATATTGGTTTCTGCCCCAGTATGAATTCCTACTCCTGAAAATGAGATGCTATTTTTTATTGTTCTCTGGTTCATCTTAGCCCTTTAATTCTTTTTTAATCTCACTAACTGTTTTGTATAATTCTGGCAATTTTTTAAATATAATATAGGAGCGTTGGAAATCTCTAATATCAAAAGCCATAGGGCCTTGTACAATTTTTCCAACCTCCTTAATACTTGATGCAATACCACTCTGTCCAGCTATTTTTACTTCATCAGCAATAGTTAAGTGTCCTGAAATAGCAGTTTGCCCACCAATCATACACTTTTTTCCAATTTTTGATGAACCAGCAATTCCTGCTTGAGCGGCAATTACAGTATGGTCGCCAACCTCAACATTATGTGCAATTTGGATTAGGTTATCTATTTTAACTCCATTGCCAATTTTTGTAGAACCCATTGTTGCTCTATCAATAGTAGTATTTGATCCTATTTCAACATCATTCCCTATTACTACATTTCCTATCTGACTAATTTTTTTATAATTATTATCTCCATTTGGAGCAAAACCAAAGCCATCAGAGCCAATTATTAGTCCAGAATGAAGGATATTATTCTCTCCAATTATACAATCATGATATACTTTTACACCAGAATAGAGGATAGTATTTTCTTTAATAGTTACATTTTCTCCAATATAGCAATTTGGATAAATTTGCACATTATCTCCGATAGTTACACCTTCTGAAATAGAAGTAAATGCACCAATAAATACATCATTTCCAATTGTGCTATTAGTAGCAATGTCCGATTTTTCAGAAATACCAACTTTATGAGATTTCATTTTGTCATACATCTCTAGCAATTGACTAAAAGAAGTGTAAGCGTCATTTACTTTTATTAGGGTAGAATTAATTTCTTTATCAGATGAAAAAGTATCGTTTACAATAACAATTGAAGCTTGTGTTGTGTAAATATGATGAGTATATTTTTCATTGGCTAAAAAACATAAATCCCCTGCCTTTCCTTCTTCAATTTTAGCTAATGATTTTACTTCAACATCAGCATTTCCTATAATATCTCCATTAAGTATTTCAGCTATTTGTTGGGCGTTAAATTTCATCTGGCAAATCTAATAATTTTAATTGTTTTATAGGGATGATTATTTTAGTTTAGGATAACACAAAAAATATTTATCTACCCTTTTGCTTAATGCTTCAATATTGAACTGGTCAGAAGCAGCTGTAATATCAATCACATTTCCATTTTTCATTAAGATATTTATATTAGCCTTTTCGATATTATAAGTGCTGTTACTTACTTTATGAGAGAAAATAAAATATTCTGCTTCATTTTCAGAGATGTTAAATTGTTCTTGAATTTTACCTATTTCATTTTTAATTTCTGATGCAGAAAACTCATTATTTTGAACTTTTATTTTTAATAATTTTCGGTTTAAAATCATATCTGAAAGTGAAGAAAGTACAAAATCAGTATCATTTTTCCAGTATTTTAATGAAGCGTAAATATCAAAATCGTCTAATTGAGCAAAATCATCAAGTAGCTGTGGAAAAGTTTCAAAATTAGTAAGGGTATAGTTTTTATCTAAAAATACAGATAGGCTAGTGGTAGTGTAAATATCTTTTCCATCAGAGATTAACTCCTTTGCTCTTTGTAATAATTTAATAAGCATGTGCTCTGCTGAAATAACTGTTTTGTGCAAGTAGACTTGCCAATACATCAATCTTCTTGCAATTAAAAATTTTTCAATAGAGTATATTCCTTTTTCTTCAACAACTAGATTGTCATTTACAATATCTAACATATTAATGATGCGTTCTGTTCCTATGTTTCCTTCAGTAACTCCAGAGAAAAAACTATCTCGTTTTAAATAATCCAGACGGTCCATATCCAATTGAGAAGAAACTAATTGGTGTAAAAAATGCTTTGGATGTTTATCCTGAAATATTTTAATAGCAACAGATAATTTTCCGTCAAATTGCTCGTTTAATCTTTGCATAAAAAGAAAAGAAAGGTTTTCATGTGAGATGTTTGAAGCAATTGAATGCTCTAAAGCATGAGAGAATGGTCCATGCCCTATGTCATGTAATAGAATAGCAATTTTGAGACCTTCAGCCTCATCATCTGTAATTTCATGGCCTTTATTTCTTATTTGATTAATGGCTTTATTCATTAAGTGCACACAGCCAATAGCGTGATGAAAGCGAGTGTGGTGCGCTCCAGGATAAACTAGATAAGAAAGACCAAGTTGAGATATTTTTCGTAATCTTTGAAAATAAGGGTGGTCAATTAAATCAGTAATTATACCTTTATCAAGTTTTACAAAGCCATAAATTGGGTCGTTAATTATTTTATCTTTTTTTCTGTTTTGCATATAGGCAAATTACGGATTTTTTTTAATTTTTGTAAACAATAAACGAATAAAATATGATAAGAATACTTTGGGCAGATGATGAGATAGATTTATTAAAGCCTCACATTATTTATTTGGAAGGAAAAGGGCATCATGTTACTCCAGCAAAAAGTGGTGATGAAGCTTTGGATTTATTAGTAGATGGTAATTATGATCTTATCTTTTTAGATGAAAATATGCCAGGACTTTCAGGTCTTGAAACCCTAACAATACTTAAAGAAAAGTATGCTAATACTCCAGTGATTATGATTACTAAGAGTGAAGAAGAGAGTATTATGGAAGAGGCAATTGGTTCTAAAATTGCTGATTATCTGATAAAGCCAGTGAATCCAAGTCAAATTTTATTAGCCATTAAGAAGAATATTGATACAACTCGTTTGGTAGAAGAAAAAACTACAAGTAATTATCAGCAAGAATTTAGAAATATTAGCATGTCCTTAGCTTCTCCATTAAATAAAGAGGAGTGGTATGATATTTATAAAAAATTGACTTACTGGGAGTTGGAATTAGATAAAGCAGGAGATGAAAGTGTTGAACAGATATTGGCCATGCAAAAAACAGAGGCAAATACACAATTTTTCAGGTTCATTAAAAACCATTATAAAGATTGGATTAGAGGACAAGATGCTCCTTTAATGTCGCATAATCTGATAAGAAAAAAGGTGTTGCCAGAAATGGAAGGCAACAAACCTACTTACCTTATTGTAATTGATAATTTAAGGTACGACCAATGGAAGATAATTGAGCCATCAGTTTTGGAAGATTTTAAGGTGATACAGGACGAGATGTATACTAGTATTTTGCCAACAGCAACACAATATGCGCGAAATGCTATTTTCAGTGGATTATTGCCTTCTGAGATTCAAAAACGCTTCCCAAATATGTGGAAAAATGATGAGGATGAAGGTGGAAAAAATTTGTTTGAAGCAGAGTTTTTAGCAGATAATTTGCAAAGATTAGGAAAAGGAAGTTGTAAGCATTCCTATACAAAAATTACAAATCTAGATGCTGGAAGAAAAGTTATAAATAAAATATCAAATATGAAAAATAATGACTTAAATGTTATTGTTTATAATTTTGTTGATATGCTTTCTCATGCTCGTACTGATATGAAAGTAATTAAAGAATTAGCTGATGATGATTCTGCTTATCGTTCGCTTACAGCATCATGGTTCTCACACTCGCCTTTAAAAGAGATTATGAAGCAGATTGCTAAACAAAAAGCAAACTTAATAATTACAACTGATCATGGTACGATTAATGTAACTAAACCAAGCAGAGTAATTGGGGATAGAAGTGTTAATTCAAATTTAAGATACAAGCAAGGAAAAAATTTAGATTATAAAAAATCGGATGTATTAGTGATAGATAAACCTTTAGATTGCTACTTGCCGATTCAAAATGTGAGTAGTAAATATATTTTTGCAAAAGAGGATATGTATTTTGTGTATCAAAATAATTATAATCAGTTTGTAAAATTTTATAAAAACACTTATCAGCATGGTGGGATTTCAATGGAGGAAATGTTAATCCCTGTAATTACTTTAAAAGCAAGATAAATGAGTAAAACCCTTTTTGCTGAAAATTTAGAGCAGATAAACACTATCGCAAAACAAATTCTTGAATACACTTCACCTCAGAAAAAATTTGCGTTTTATGGAGAGATGGGAGTAGGGAAGACTACTTTAATAAAAGCCTTATCTTTGCAATTAGGAGTTGTTGATGTAGTGAGTAGTCCTACTTTTTCAATTGTGAATGAATACCATATTGATAAAGGGTTAAAAATCTATCATTTTGATTTTTATAGGATAGAAGATGAAGATGAAGCTTACGATATGGGATATGAAGAGTATTTTTTCAGTGAGGCCTATTGTTTTATTGAATGGCCAGAAAAAATTACTAACTTGATTGAGGAAGATATTGTAGAGATAAAGATGTTTCTTGAAGGAACAAAAAGAAGAATTGAAGTAATAATTTAACTATGACAAAAGAAAAAATATTTAGTTCCTTTGGAATACTTCCAAAAGAGGAGATGTTAGAAGTAAAACCTAATTTTAAGCAGTTGCAAATAGGTATTCCTAAGGAGTCCTCATTTCAAGAAAACAGGGTGAGTTTAACTCCTGATTCTGTAGGATTGTTAATTGCTAATGGGCACAGTGTAGTTATTGAAAAGGGAGCAGGTGAGGCCTCTAATTTTACAGACAAAGACTATACTGATAAAGGTGCTGAGCTTGCTTTTAGTAAAGAAGCAGTTTTTAAATCAAATTTTATTTTAAAAATTGAACCACCTACAAAGGAGGAATTGGCATTAATGCAAAGAGGTCAGGAGCTGATTTCAGCTGTACAAATGAGTACGCAAACAGCTGACTACTTTAAAACTTTAATGAAGAAAAACATTACTGCTTTTGGGTTTGAATTTATAAAAGATAAACAAGATAAATTGCCAATCGTAAGAAGTATGAGTGAAATTGCTGGAAATACAGCTATGCTTATTGCAGGAGAGTGTTTGTCAAATTCAAACAAAGGTAAAGGATTAATGTTAGGAGGTATATCAGGGTTAAGGCCTACAAATGTTGTGGTAATAGGAGCGGGTACTGTTGGTGAGTATGCTTGTCGTACATCTTTAGGTTTAGGTGCTTCCGTAATTGCATTTGATGATTCCGTTACAAAATTAAGAAGATTACAGAATAACATTAATAATAGAATTGCTACTTCAACTTTGCAGCCAAAAGCACTGGGTAAAGCTTTAAAAAGAGCAGATGTAGTAGTAGCAGCCTTGCAAATTGGAGATGGTAAAGTGCCTTGTATTGTAAGTGAGGAAATGGTGAGTGAAATGAAGAAGGGGTCGGTAGTTGTTGATGTAAGTATTGATCAAGGTGGTTGTTTTGAAACTTCAGAAGTTACTTCTCATAAAAAACCAACTTTTGTTAAGCATGGTGTTGTGCATTATTGCGTTCCTAACATTGCATCAAGAGTTTCGCGTACAGCATCAATGGCGGTAAGTAATATATTAACTCCTATTTTGTTACGAATTGCTGAAGAGGGAGGAGTAGAGCATGCAATAAGAAAACATGAGTGTTTAAGAAAGGGGGTTTATGTATGTAATAGTAACTTAACTAATGAGATACTAAGTATAAATTTTAAACTTCCTTTTGTAGATTTAGATTTAATAATGGCAAGCAGATAAAATTATGACAAGAAGACTTTTATTTTTTGGATTTGGAGCATTAATTAGTATTTTCTTCCTTTCAATGGGACCTGAAAATCGCTTAAAGGATACCTTTTATGCTTATATAGATTACTTTGATATGGACAAGAGAGTCATTTCTCATCTTTACCCAAACACAACTGATGAGGAAGGAAATGTGGTATCAATTGATCCTAGTTTTTCAACTAAAGCTGAGTGTCAGTTGGTGTATTATAATATAAGTAAATCTGATTTGCTCTTGGTGTTAAAAGAGGGAGAGGTGAACTTTGATTTGAGTAATCCTGATGGAGAACCTTGCCAGCAATATATAGTTGAAAATACTATTAACGGAACTGAATTAGCAGTTGAGTTTGAGCTCTGTTATTATAATGACAAAAGTGTTGAGGTGCTTTCATTTACAGCTAACAATGAAGAAGAAACTTGTAATTTTTAAACTTTTTTTCTTCTCTGTTTTTCAGCTATGATATTGGTAAGTTCACGCCCCATTTGCCCAGCAATTGAGGTGTTTTCTTCTGCTCTTCTTATAAGGTAAGGCATTACATCTTTTACAGGGCCATACGGCACATATTTACTCACATTATAATTAGCCACTGAAAGGTTGTAAGAAATATGATCACTCATTCCTAAAAGCTGAGAGAAGTAAATTCTATCATCATTTTTACTTAAACCATTTTTTTCCATTAAATCAGCTAAGAGTTGAGCACTATCCTCATTATGTGTTCCTGCACAAACGGATACTCTATCAATATTTTGAATACAGATTTTAAGTGCAGTATTATAATCAGTATCGGTATTTGTTTTAATAGTATGTACTGGGCAAGTATAATTTTTTGATTTTGCTCTTGCTATTTCCTGTTCATGATAAGCTCCTCTTACTAGTTTTAACCCTACAAAAAACTTATTTTCAGATCGTTCCAAAAGTGCGTTAAGGTAAGTTACTCTATCATTTCGGTAGAGTTGTATGGTATTATAGATAAGGGCTTTTTTTGTATTGTATTTTTGCATCATTTGCTCTGCAATACTATCAATAGCATCTTGAATCCAGCTTTCTTCAGCATCAATAAAAACAGCTACATTTTTATCATATGCTAGTTTGCAAATAGCATTTACCCTTGCTTCATATTCTTCCTTTTCTTTTTCATCACTAGGGGAAAGGGGAGTATTGTTATTTATTTTTTCCAGCAAAGAAAATTTACAAAGTCCTGTAGGTTTAAAAACTGAAAAAGGAATACTATCAGAAATAGAAGCCTTTTCAATTGAAGCAAGTGTTTGTTTTAAGGCACGATTAAAATCAGCCTTGGATTGCTTACCTTCTGCTGAAAAATCCAAAATAGTGCCAATTTTTGATTCCCATAATTTATTAATAGTAGTTTGGCTTTCTTCTATAGTTTCTCCGCCACAAAACTGCTTGTAAACAGTTGCTTTTATAATTGATTTTATGGGAAGGTGTAGTTTTAGTCCAAATTGAGATAATCCTGTAAGTGCTTTAGAAAGAACAGGATTGCTCATGCTTTTAAATAGGAGATAAGCCCTGTTTAAATCAGTATCTGATTTATCAGCAAAAGCATTTTTTATATTATTGAAATCAATCATGTGTTGAATAAATTGCGCGTAAAAATAAGGATATTGATGGCTTGCTTCTGTTTTTAAAAGAATAAATTATTTTACTTTTCTGCTAATCATTAAGCCATCTCTTACAGGAAAAAGTACAGTTTCAACTCTATCAGAAGTTACTATTTTTTTGTTGTAATTATCAAGAGCTTGTGTTTCCTCATCCATTTCGTTACTAGTAACCTTTCCACTCCATAATACATTGTCAGCAATTATTAAGCCACCAACATCCATTTTATCAATAATGGCATCAAAATAGTTGGCGTAATTTTCCTTGTCCGCATCAATAAAAGCCAATTGAAACTTGCAATCCAAATTAGGAATGATATCCAATGCCTGACCTATGTGCTGTTTAATATTATTACTGTAAGCTGACTTATTAAAATAACGCTTAGCAACAGCAGTGTATTCCTCATTTATATCAAGGGTATGCAAGTTTCCACTAGGTTTTAATCCTTCTGCTAGGCAAAGGGCTGAATAACCTGTATAAGTTCCTATTTCTAAAATATTTTTAGGGGAAACTAGTTTGCTAAACATGGAAAGAACTCTACCTTGTAAGTGTCCAGAAAGCATTCTGGGTATCATTACATTGGCCCAAGTTTCTCGGTTAAGTTCAGCTAAAAGTTGAGGTTCTTTTTCGGTATGATTAATTGCATACTCTTCAATTTGTTCTGGTAAAAATTCCATAATTTGGGGTATAAAAAAAGCCACACCAAAGTGCGGCTTTTGTAAAACTTATCTGCTTTTATTTAGAAGATTCTTCTTCTTTATTATCTGATTTTGAGCAAGATTTTTTGTCTCCATCTTTTTTGCAACATCCTTTTTTCTTGTCTGATTTGCTACAAGATGCTTTACTTTTATCACAACCTTTTTTAGCTTTTTTACTACAAGAAGATTTTTCCTTTCCATAGTTATTGGACTTGTCAAAGTTAAAGTTACCATCTTTGCTTTTGTTGCAAGAAGATTTTGATTTTGAGCATTTCGCTTTCTTCTTAGAACAAGCAGCTTTTTCTTCATTAGAGCATTTTCTTTTCTTTTCTCCTTTACAGCAAGTACCGTTCTTTTTGTTTTCGCAAGTTGCATCACATACTTTACCTGTTTTGGCACATGTTTTTACTGCTTCTTCAGCTTTTACTTCTTCTACAGCTACTACAGTTTCAGTATTTGCATCAGTTTGTGCATTTACATTAGCAATTCCAATAAAGATTACAGCTAATAATACAATTGATAATTTTTTCATTTTTGAATAGTTTTTAATTTGTAAGTCGCAAATATAGTAAAATACTTAAAGCATTTACTCTTATTGATTATTAGTAATAATACTTTGGTTTAAAATACAACTACTTTGATGTAAAATACAACTACTTTGATGCAAATAACAAACACTTTTGTTTAAAATACAAAGACTTTGATGTAAATAACAAACACTTTGATTTTGAATATTGCTAGAGATAATGGTTGTAAAAACACCATAAAAAAAGGTTGTTTGTATAATTAGTAAATAAATTCTTAATTTTGAGGGCAGTACTTTGTATTGCCCTTTTTAAACTTTATAATTATGAAGCATGAAATGTTCACGAACACTTTTAAAAATTTAACTAAAGTGAGTAAAACGCTATGACAAAAGAACAAAAAAGAGAAGCCGAGCATTTGCTCGGTTTTTTATTTAGTAAGTAGCAATAATACTTTGTCCTCCTGTTACTTTTTCTTCTAGTTGGGTATTTATTTTTGTTCCTAAGGGAAAGAATAAATCTACCCTTGATCCAAACTTAATAAATCCGAATTCATCAGCTACTGTTGCTTTCTCTCCAGTAGTTGAGTATGTCATAATCCTACGCGCTACAGCTCCTGCAATTTGCCTAAACAGGATAGAGATTTTATCGTTTTCAACCACTACTGTACTTCTTTCATTATCAGTAGATGCTTTAGGGTGCCAAGCTACTAAGAATTTACCTGGGTGGTATTTAGTATATTTAACTTCACCACTAATAGGATATACTTGGTTGTGTACATTTAATGGGGACATAAAAATACTTACTTGTATTCTTTTGTCCTTGTAGAACTCAGTTTCTTCCGTTTCTTCAATAACCACTACTTTTCCATCACAAGGAGCATAAACGATTCCATCTTTTCTTTCAAAATTACGCTTAGGGATGCGGAAGAAATTCAAAGTCATAATGAACAGGAAAGCTGTAATTGCAGTAGTAAAACAAGCAACATATTCATGCGCATAAGTATGTGCTAAGTAGTTGAGTAAACTAAAAGCTAAAATTTCAATTGTTAGGGTTGTAGTTCCTTCTTTGTGTAGTTTCATTTATAGTAAGTTTGTTAAAATATAAAGTGCAGGAATTGTTATCATAAAGGCGTCCATTCTGTCGAGCATTCCTCCATGTCCTGGTATAAAGTTTCCTGAATCCTTTACACCTGCTTTTCTTTTGTAAGCTGATTCAATAAAGTCACCAATAGTAGCCGTAAAAGGTAAAATGATACTGATGATTAATGGTTCAGTATATGATGAAAATCCAAAATAGTTGAAAGAGATATAAGAAGCTAAAACAGTAAAAAGAAATCCTCCTGTAAAGCCTTCCCATGATTTTTTAGGAGAAATGCTTGGCATAATTTTATTTTTTCCAAACCTTACACCAACTAAATAGGCAAAGGTGTCAAATGTCCAAGTAAGGATGAACATAAAAAGAATAAGAGATGGGTCAAAAGGGATGTTAGGATAATCATGATCCGTCATTCCAAATAATTGAATTATAATGAAAGGGATAAGTACATAAAGGAAAGCAAGAGCTTTAGTTTTTCCTTTTCTGAGTTTCCACATTTCATAGATAGAAACAATTCCTAAAATAGCAAAAAGCAAACTAAAAGTAGTTTCGGAATAAGAAGTTCCTATCCACATAACAGCTACATATACCGCTCCTGATAAAGCTCTTTTAAGCGTTTCGTTCATTTTCACTTTTTTTAAGTAAACTTTTAGCTATTTCTAGTTGATCCTCAGTAACAAATAATTCAATTATCCCAAACATTTGGTAAGAAGAATCTTGCTTGTTTAAAGCTACAGCATTAATGTTATTTTCTTTTAGCATTTGTTTCACAATCTCTACTTCTATAGGGTTGGCTGAACTAAATATATTAATCCAATTTCTCTTCACTCTCTTTTTTAGTTATTACTTCCTCTTTGGTAATTTTTTCAGCTTTCTTTTCTTCTGCCTTTACTTTAGCCTTTTTATCTTCAGCTTCTTTTTCGGCATCTAGTTTTATAAGCTGCTCCTCCTCATATGATTTCCATTCTCTTTTACCAAATATTTTGGTTAGGTCATCCTTGAAAATAACTTCATTTTCCAAAAGTTCAGCCCCTAATTTTTCAACTTTTTCCTTGTGTGTAATCAGTAATTCCTTTGCTCTTTGGTATTGCTCTTCTAATATTCTGCTTACTTCCTTATCAATCAATTGTGCTCTTTCTTCAGAATAAGGTTTTGTAAAACCTGATTGTTGACCTGAAGAATCGTAATAAGAGATATTTCCAACCTTATTACTTAGTCCGTAAATACTTACCATAGCATAAGCTTGTTTGGTAACTTTTTCCAAATCACTTAAAGCGCCTGTTGATATTTTATCAAAGAATACTTCTTCAGCTGCTCTACCACCCATAGCTGCACAAATTTCATCCAACATTTGCTGTGTAGTTGTTAGTTGCCTTTCTTCTGGTAAATACCAAGCTGCACCTAATGATTTTCCTCTTGGTACAATAGTTACTTTTATAAGGGGAGAGGCATACTGCAACATCCAACTTACAGTAGCGTGTCCAGCTTCATGAAAAGCAATTGTTTTCTTTTCGGCAGGAGAAATAATTTTTGATTTCTTTTCTAGTCCTCCAACAATTCTATCTACTGCATCCAAAAAATCCTGTTTATTTACATTTTCCTTTGATTTTCTGGCAGCAATTAGTGCAGCCTCATTACATACATTTGCTATATCGGCACCACTAAATCCAGGCGTTTGTCTGGCCAAGAAATTAATATCCATACTTTCAGCTAATTTAATAGGCTTTAAGTGTACTTCAAAAATTGCTTTACGCTCTAGTAAGTCTGGTAAATCAACAAAAATTTGTCTGTCAAACCTTCCAGCTCTTGTTAATGCTTTGTCTAAAACATCAACTCTATTAGTAGCTCCCATCACAATTACTCCAGAGTTAGTTCCAAATCCATCCATTTCAGTTAGTAATTGATTAAGGGTATTTTCCCTTTCATCATTACTTCCTGTCATAGCATTTTTCCCTCTTGCACGCCCAATAGCATCAATCTCATCAATAAAGATTATTGCAGGTGCTTTTTCCTTAGCTTGTTTAAATAAATCACGCACTCGGCTTGCACCAACCCCTACAAACATCTCTACAAAGTCCGACCCTGAAAGTGAGAAGAAAGGAACTTTGGCTTCACCTGCAACTGCTTTGGCTAATAAAGTTTTACCTGTACCTGGAGGGCCAATAAGCATAGCTCCTCTAGGTATTTTACCCCCTAGCTTAGTGTATTTTTCTGGGGATTTTAAAAAGTCAACTATTTCAGTAATTTCCTCTTTAGCACCTTCCAAGCCTGCAACATCCTTAAAGGTAATTTTTATGTCTTCTTTGTCAACTAATTTACCTTGAGTTTTACCAATGTTAAAAATTTGACCACCACCTGCACCAGCTCCACCACCCATTCTTTTCATGATGAATAACCAAATGAAAATAAAGAATGCTAAAGGTAAAATCCAACCGAGTATATCACCAAATACATCTTTTCTAGTTTCGTAAAATGGTGATATTTTTTCATCATTATCAAAACTTGATTGCGCCTCTTTTAAATTATCATTAAAGGTTTCAACTGATCCTATTTCAAAATAATAATGAGGGCCTATATTTGGTGCGTCACCAAATGCCTTTTTACTTACTTCTTTAAATTGTTCTTCAGATAAAAATTCCTTTTTAATGTGAATGTAGGCCTTTTCCTTATTTACAATTACAATTTTTTCAACTTTACCATTCTGCAACATGGATTGGTTAAATTCTTGCCAATTGGTAGGTTTTGTAACCTCAGTACCTACTAATTGTAAGCCAATAAAAAAGATAAAAATAAGAGCATAAACCCAATAAATTTTGAATTTAAATCCCTTAAATCCTTTTGGTAATCCTGATTTTTGTTTGTTATCCATTAATTTTTTTTTAATTCTTATAAGTTTTGAATTCAGCATCACCCCAAAAGTCTTCTATGTTGTAAAAAGTTCTTGTTTTTTCTTGGAATACATGCACGATAATATCTGAGTAGTCAATTAAAATCCACTCGCCAATATTGCCTCCTTCAATATGAAATGGCTTTTCTCCAAGATTTTTTGAAATCAATTTTTTAATACTCCCTTCAATTGCTTTTACTTGCGTGTTTGATGTTCCTGTGCAGATTACAAAATACTTGCAAATTGCTGAATCTAATTTTCTTAAATCTAAAGAAATAATATCTTGTCCCTTTACCTCTTGTATTGCATCTATTATGTTTTCTAATAGAATATTTGTTGCCTCAATTTTTTTAGCCATATTTATTTTTAGATTTGCGTTTGCGAAAATACATTTTTTAAACCAATAATTTCTGAAATAGATAAGCTGCTTTGTTTACCAATAATCATATTAAATTAGAAGCTATAAATTCTACTAACGAATACGCTTTAAGTTTGAAAGAAACACCTGCTTTTAAGGAAGGATTAGTAGTTACTGCCAACTACCAAAGTGGTGGGAAGGGGCAAAGAGGTAAAGCTTGGGAAAGCAATGCCAATGAAAATCTGTTGCTTTCAGTAGTTATTGAGCCAAATATTAATAGTAATAACCAAGCTGTAATTAGTAAAATAGTAGCTTTATTAGTTTGTGATTTACTAAAGAGTTTAGGGTTAAATCCTAAAATAAAATGGCCAAATGATATTTTGGTTAATAAGCAAAAAATTGCAGGAATATTGATTCAAAACAAGCTAAAAGGCAATTTAATAAGCCATAGTGTAATTGGTATAGGATTAAATATTAATCAACTGAATTTTGAGGAATATTTACCAAAAGCTACTTCTTTGCAATTGCTTTTAAGTAAAGAGTTTGATATTGATAAAATTCAAATACAATTATTGCAGTTTTTATCTGATAGAATAAAACAATTTAGGGATGGATTTTATCAAGAACAGGAATATCTTTCTGCTTTGTTTTTAAAAGATAAAGTAGCTGCTTTTGAAAGTGCTAATCAAAAGTTTATGGGGATAATAAAAGGGGTGAGCCAAAGTGGAAAATTACTTATCCAACTTGAAGATGATAGTATTGCTAAGTTTAATAACCAAGAAGTAAAATTCTTATTTTAGAACTGCTCCATTTTAGAGGCAAGTACATCTAGAAATTGAGTTAATGGTTTTTCAACCATCATTTTCATCATCATATTTAATTCAGCATTAATTTCTAAACGAGCTTGACATTGTTCTCCTTTTTCAGTAATAAAACAATCCAAAGAAAAAGGAACTTGACTTCCTTTAGCGGTTAATGAAATTTTTGAAAAAGGTATTTTTTCTCCTAAATCTAGGTTTAATGCTGGCATTCCTTTCATTTTAAAGGAGCAAGTTGTTTCAGTGCTTTCAAAATCCTTAATAGAAGAAGGCATAATGTCCTTTAGGTTATTAAGGTCTCCAATTTTAGTGAAGAAATCTTCTGCACTTCTATTAACAATTACTTCTGGTGATGTGAATGTTGCCATAGTTTTATTTTTTCCAGATTGAAGGGTTTTCTCTCCACTGTTTCAGGATGGCTAGATCTGATTCTTCAATATATTGTGATTCAATTGCTTGTGGTAGTAAAGTGTTGTAGTTGCATAATGAAACATACTCACAGTCAGCATTTTTAAAGTTTTCAGTTGCAGCATCAAAACCATAAGTAAAGATAGAAACCATTCCTTTCACTTGCATGCCAGCTTCTTTTAAAGTAGCTGCAGCATCTAAGCTACTTTTTCCGCTACTGATTAAATCCTCCACTAAAATAACAGATTGACCTTCTTCATAATGCCCTTCAATCTGATTTTGTTTTCCGTGCTCTTTTGCTTTTGAACGAACATAAATAAAAGGCAAACCTAATTCTTCAGCTACTAAAGCACCATGAGGAATTCCTGCTGTTGCAACACCTGCAATTACATTAGCTCCTTTGTAATGGTTTTTTACAATAGCGGATAACCCTTGTCTAATATGATTTCTTATTTCAGGGTAAGAAAGTGTTTTTCGGTTATCACAATAGATTGGAGAGTTCCAGCCTGCTGCCCATTTAAAAGGATTGTTGGGTTGTAAAATAATTGCGTTTATTTGCAATAAAGATTTAGCAACTTGTTTAGCAATATCAATATCGTATATCATGCCGCAAAAATATAAAGTTTACATTAATAATAGCCTAGAAATTATAACAGATAATTGGGAAAATTTTTGCGATAAATTCACCTTAATTGAAGCTGCAGGAGGGTTGGTTTATAATTATGAAAACCAATTGCTTATGATTTTTAGAAATGGAAAATGGGATTTGCCAAAAGGAAAATTAGAAGAAGGTGAAAATATAAAAGAGTGTGCAATTCGTGAAGTAGAAGAGGAATGTGGGATTTCAGGATTAAGTATTAGTAGGCCTTTGCAAGATACTTACCATGTTTACGAACTAAACGCACAAAAAATACTGAAACGCACCTATTGGTTTGAAATGAAAACAGATTTTAAAGGGAATTTGACACCCCAGACTGAAGAAGGAATTACTAAAGTTTGTTGGGTTAACAAAGAAGATATTGCTCAAAAGCTAGAGAATTCCTTTGGAAATATTATTGAATTACTAAAAGCATAGATGAAATACCTTAATTATACTTTTCGTTTTATTATTTTTTGGCTTATTTTCTTTTTGGTAAATCGTATCATTTTTGCTTTATATTTTATTGATGAAATTAAGTTAGTATCATTTGTAGAAATATTAACTATTCTGCCTAAAAGTATTCCTTTGGATGTTTCTTTTATTAGTTATCTATTGGTGCTAATAGTAGTATTGATTTGGATTAATTCCTTCCTGAAAAAACAAGGATTTATTTCTAAGTTAGTATATGGAATTGTTAGTTTTTTTATTCTGCTTACAGGAATAATTGCAGGAGGGGAAGTGGCTTTGTATTCTGAGTGGCAAACAAAACTAAATTTCACAGCTTTGTCTCATTTTGTAAACCCAGCTGAAGTATTTAAAACAGCAAGTATTTCGCATATTTTTACGAATATTTTTTTTATAGTAATTTCCCTAGTATTTATAAGAATCTTCAAAGAGAAAGTGCAAGTTGAGCTGCCAATAACAAAAGGACTGAATAATCTTAAAAATGTTGTTTTTAGAATTGTCCTATTACCCTTGTTGTTAGGGGTTTTGTTATTAGGAATTAGAGGTGGATTCCAACCTATTCCTGTTAATTTGAGTGACGCTTATTTTTCTAATAAAGTGATATTGAATGATATTGCGGTAAACCCTAATTGGAATATTTTACAGAGCATCTCCATGAGTACAACTAATTTTGAGGGAAATCCTTATGAAAAATATTCCCCTGAGGAAGCAGCATTCTTTATGGAAAGTTTGAATGCAAATAAAAAGGATACAACTACTTTTATCCTGAATACAGAAAAACCAAATATTGTGTTTATTCTTTTGGAAAGTTGGTCGGCCGATAATGTGGAAAGCCTAGGTGGTTTGGAGGGAATAACGCCCAATTTTAAATCCTTAGAAAAAGAAGGTTTATCCTTTACTGATTTCTATTCCAATGGCTGGACTTCTGACCAGGGGATGAGTTCCATTTTTTCTTCTTTCCCTGTTTTTCCTTATATAGCGGTTATTAATCAGGCAGACAAGTCCAGGAAGTTACCTTGCCTCAATAAATCGCTTACTGAAAAGGGCTATCATTCTTCTTACTTTTTTGGAGGGCAACTTACTTATGGGAACATTAAAGGCTACTTACTTTCACAAGGGTTTGATGTAGTGAAAGATGAAAATGATTATCAGGACTTTCCCTCTGGAGCATTGGGGGTGCATGATGAGTTTATGTTTTCTCAATTCAAGCAGGAATTAAAGCAATTGCCAGAACCTTTTATGAGTACACTCTTTACGATTAGCTCTCATTCTCCTTTCGATTTTCCGGCAGAACATAAATTATCTTTTAATAGTAAGGAAGATAAATATGTAAACTCTGTTGCCTATACTGATAAATGTTTGGGTGATTTTATGGAAAGCGTAAAACAGGAAGATTGGTATGCCAATACGCTTTTTGTTATTGTGGCCGACCATAGCCATAGTTCTCCTATAAAAAGGCGTGTTGCTCAAAAGGAACGCTATAAAATTCCTATGCTTTGGATGGGTGAGGTGTTAAGTGAAGAGTACAAAGGAAAACAGCACAATAAAATGGGTTCTCACTTGGATGTTACTCCTAGTGTATTAGCACAATTAAATGTAAATAATAAGGCATATCAATTCGGAAATGACTTGTTTAATCCTACTGCTAAATGTGTAGTTCCTTATGCTTTTCATAAGGGCTATGGTTTAATAAGACCTGAAGCAAATTATGCTTTTTCTGAAAGTTACAATAAAGTATATGAAAGCCGTGCAGCAGATAGTTTGCAAAAAGCAAAAATTAAAAAGGAAACAGAATTGTATTTTCAAGCTGCTTTTAAGGAGTATATGGAGTTGTAAATGAGTAACAGACTTACTGAATCTATAGGATTTCCACTTTCTTCTTTCTTAAATGGCATTTAATAGAAAAGTTGCAGATTTATTCTATAACTATTTTTTTCTCTACTGTTAAAAGTTAAATGTTTTTATGCCAAATATTTTTCCTGTATCCACACCACCACCTAAACTTCTTGAAGAAGTAAATGATTGACCTGTCGTAAAACTAAAATAATAACAAGATTAACCAGGTAAATTACCTGCTCCATTAAATTCACTAGATGTATATATTGGACTTGCAATGCCCCCGCCTGCATAAATTGCACTATAATGAATACCATTACCAAATGGGTCAGGATATGATTGCGCCCATCCTCTAATTTCATTAGGATATTGTATAGTATCCCAATGAGGCATTATGCCGTATTCATATATTTTTCTTACTTCAGCTAAAGATGGGATATGCCATCCATCATCAGGATTACCTACACAATAATGAGAGTTTTGATAACGGATAAACTTATCATAAAGAAAAAAACCTGAATACTGTTCAGAATTATTCTTTAATAATTGTGTGTTACTAATTCCACTATAAAAGCTAGTATCAGTTCCAATTATTTGGTAATTCATTGCAAACCAAGGTGGACCAGTTGCATCACACCAAGGGTCATATTCTTTAAATACCATTCCTATATTATTTATAGAATCTAAATAAAAAAGGGTATCTCCTAGATGATATTCTCCCAATTGCAATCCACTAATAAGATGTGGTAACCCATTACAACTCCCATCATCTACATTCGCATTATAGTTAAAGGCGTTCATATTAGTACAGCCAGATATAGGGTTGTTAGAATTATTATTAACAGAAGGAGCAGAGGTATCGTCCTCACAAGCTGAAAAAATAATTGATACTGCTAAAAATAGGTAAAGTAGTTTTTTCATTATTTTCATTTTTTGTTAAACATCATCAAAACTACAATAAAATAATTAATGATTTTATCCGTATTCATACGGATAAGAAAAATTGGTATTTTCTTAACTTCTATTTACTTTCCGATACAGAATTTCCCAAATATATTTCCTAGTAGGGTGTCGGTAGTAACCTCACCCGTTATACTTCCTAAATGGAAAAGGGATTGACGGATATTAATGGCTAAGAAGTCACCTGTTAATCCAGAGTTTAGTCCTTCAATAATGGTATTTATTTCGTGAAGCGTAAGTTGTAATTCCTCATAATGTCTAAGGTTGGTTACTATCGTTTCATTATTGGAAAGTTGTGCCGTATTTACAAAAGTTAACAACCTTTCTTTCAGTGTTTCAATCCCTTCATCCTTTTTTGCTGAAATGAAAAGAGCATCTTTAAAGTCCTCCTTAATGTCAGGATTTAAATCAATTTTATTAACGACAATCAACAATTTATCGCCAGCACTTTCTTTTATTTTTTCTAACTCTATTAGCTGATTATCCAAGTTAGCATCAGCAGCAATTAAAAACAACACAATATTGGCTATTTCAGCTTTTTCTAAGGATTTTTTAATCCCTAAATTTTCAATTGTATCAGTAGTTTCCCTAATTCCTGCTGTATCAATAAAACGGAATTTAAAACCATTAATATTTAATTCATCTTCAATAGCATCACGAGTAGTTCCTGCAATATCGGATACGATTGCTTTTTCTTCATTTAGTAGTGTATTCAGTAGGGTAGATTTTCCCACATTTGGTGCTCCTAAAATTGCAACAGGAATCCCGTTTTTAATCACATTCCCAAGTTTAAAGGATTGAACTAACTTTTCCAATTCTATTTTTATGGCAGCTAATAAAGTTTCAAATTGTTTTCTGTCAGCAAATTCTACATCTTCCTCCGAAAAGTCTAATTCTAGTTCAATTAAGGAGGCAAAGTCAATGAGTTTTGTTCTGAGTTCTTGCAATTTGTTAGAAAAACCTCCTCTTAATTGCTTTAATGCGGTTTGGTGTGCAGTTTCACTTTCTGATGCAATAAGATCGGCCACTGATTCTGCTTGTGATAAATCTAGTTTTCCATTCCTAAAAGCACGCATAGTAAATTCACCAGCAGTAGCCATTCTACATCCTTCAGTTATGAATAGTTGCAGTAATTTATTCTGTATGAAAGTAGAGCCATGGCAAGAAATTTCTACTGTTTCTTCTCCTGTATAAGACTTCCCGTCTTTAAAAATACTAACCAATACTTCATCAATAATTTTAGTTCTATCGGATATAGTTCCAAAATGGATAGTATGGCTTTTAGCTTCACTAATATCTTTGCTAAAAACAGAGTTAGTGATATTTACAGCCTCTTTTCCTGATAAACGGAGAACAGCAATTGCACTTAATCCTCCGCCAGTTGCTAGGGCACAAATAGTATCTTCTTGCAATAAATTATTCATGCTGCAAAAGTATTCAAAATCCTTTGTTAATAGCCATAATGTTCTAATTTTGCAACCCAAATTAAAAAACAAATCAATGAGCGTATTAGTTAATAAGGATTCAAAAATTATTGTACAAGGTTTTACAGGTACTGAAGGAACTTTTCATGCAGGACAAATGATTGAGTACGGAACAAATGTAGTAGGGGGTGTTACTCCAGGAAAAGGAGGGCAAACTCATTTGGATAGACCTGTATTTAATACCGTCAGTGAAGCTGTTGAAAAAGCAGGAGCTAATACTTCAATGATATTTGTTCCGCCAGCATTTGCTGCTGATGCGGTAATGGAAGCTGCTGAGGCAGGAATCAAAGTAATCATCTGTATTACGGAGGGAATTCCTACAAAAGATATGATTACTGTAAAAGAATATATTTCGGATAAGGACTGTACTTTAGTTGGTCCTAACTGTCCTGGGGTTATTACTCCTGAAGAAGCAAAATGTGGTATTATGCCAGGTTTCGTTTTCAAGAAAGGTAGAATTGGTGTGGTTTCAAAATCAGGAACTTTAACTTATGAAGCTGCTGATCAGGTTGTAAAAGCAGGAATGGGAATATCAACTGCTATTGGTATTGGTGGTGATCCGATTATTGGAACAACTACTAAAGAAGCTGTTGAACTTTTCATGAATGACCCTGAAACTGATGGTATCATTATGATTGGTGAAATTGGTGGACAATTAGAAGCGGATGCTGCAAAATGGATTAAAGCAAACGGTACTAAGCCTGTAGTTGGTTTTATTGCTGGACAAACTGCCCCTGCTGGTAGAACAATGGGACATGCTGGTGCTATTGTTGGTGGAGCTGAAGATACTGCTGAAGCTAAGATGGCTATTATGCGTGAGTGTGGTATTACTGTTGCTGAATCTCCTGCAGAAATTGGAAAAATGATGGCTGAACTAATGGGTGTTACTGCTTAAAAGATAGATTTTAGTACTTATTACTTGGATATTAGATAAAAGAAAAGCCCTCAAATTGAGGGCTTTTTCTATCTTTGATTTTTAAAATATAAATTATGAGATTATTAGAAGGAAAGACAGTAATTATTACTGGCGCTAGTAGAGGGATAGGAAAAGGAATTGCTGAGGTGTTTGCAAGTCATGGAGCAAATATTGCGTTTACATACCGCTCATCTGATGAAAAAGCAAAAGCTTTAGAAAAGGAGCTTTCATCAAATGGTTGTAAAGCAAAAGGATATAAATCGGATGCTTCTGATTTTGATGCTGCACAGCAATTAGCTGCTGATGTATTGGAAGAGTTTGGAAGCATTGATGTATTAGTAAATAATGCGGGAATTACTAAAGATGGATTGCTAATGCGTATGTCAGAAGATGATTTTGACAGAGTGATGGATATTAATATGAAGTCTGTATTCAATATGACAAAAGCAGTTTTACGCCCAATGCTAAAACAAAGAAAAGGTTCTATTATTAATATGAGTTCAGTTGTTGGTGTAAAGGGTAATGCTGGTCAGGCAAATTATTCTGCATCAAAGGCGGCAATTAATGGTTTTACAAAGTCAACTGCTCTAGAGTTAGGGTCTCGTAATATTAGGTGTAATTCTATAGCTCCAGGTTTTATTGAAACTGAAATGACTGAGGCTTTAGGAGAAGATCAAATAAAAGAATGGAGAAATACGATACCTTTAAAAAGAGGTGGGAGTACTGAAGATATTGCAAATGCAACTTTGTTTTTAGCGTCTGATATGTCGGCTTATGTTACAGGTCAAGTGCTTCATGTTTGTGGAGGTATGCTTACCTAAACTAAATGGATATAAGTACTGATTTACCAATAATATACAGTCTAGCTTGTCTATTTTTAGGGTTTGGCTATGCTTATTTTTTGTATAGAAAAGAAAATTTACTTTCTTCTAAAGTATTGCGATACTCTCTCTTTATAATTCGTACTTTTTTTATTGGGTTTTTAACAGCTTTATTGCTTAATCCTATTGTTAAGTCTTTACAGAATACTAGCCACAAACCTATTGTAATTATAGCTCAGGATGTTTCTGAGTCTATTTTAGATACTTCTTCCAGTAATTTTCTAACTAATATTTCAGAGCAATTATTAGATTTTGAAGTGCATCATTTTTCATTTTCTGATAACGTAAACCAAGGTTTTTCTGTTGAGAACAAGGGTTTACTAACTAACTACAGTAATCTTTTTCAGGATATGAATAGTCGTTTTGCTAATCAGCATATTGCAGGTATGATATTAGCTACTGATGGTTTATATAATAGAGGGAATAATCCGCTTTATGGCAATTTGATGAATTACCCTATTTATGCAATTGCTCAAGGAGATACTACTGTTAATAAGGATGTTAGTATTGAAAAGGTAAAGCAAAATGAAATTGCATTTTTAGGCAACACTTTTCCTTTGGAAATAGCAATAGCTGCTCAGCAATGCAAGGGTGAAAATATTCAGGTTACTATCTGGCATAAGAGAAAAAAAATCTATACTGAAAATGTACTTATTACTACTGATGATGATTATGAAAAAGTATCTGTAAATCTGCTAGCAGATAATGTAGGTTTGCAATATTATACAATTAATATTTCTCAGTTTTCGGATGAAAAAAATGTAAAGAATAATAGTTATACTGCTTATGTTGATGTAATAGATTCTCGCTATAAAATCTTACTCTTAACAGATGGAATTCATCCTGATATAGCTGCTTATAAAAATGCCATTGAGAAAAATAAAAACTATGCAGTGGAACAGATTAGTATTGCTGATTTTGATGAGAAATTAGAAGCTTATCAATTAGTGGTTATTTTTGGAATTAAGGAGAATTTTTCTGTTGTAAAGGATTTAAAGGAGTCAAAAATACCTTTGCTTATTTTTAATCTTAAGCAGGATATTCATAAACAGTTTACTTCTGTTTTTAGTTTTAAAAATAGGGGAGGGTTGGAGGAGGTTAAGGCAGTGAAAAATGAAAGTTTTTTCAACTTTACATTTTCACTTGATTTATTAAATCTTATTGATGTAGCACCCCCATTATATTCTCCATTTGGTAAATATACCATAAAGGTTGGTGCTGAGGTAATGTTGTTTCAGCAAATTGAGGGGCATACTACAAATAATCCAATTATTGTGTTGGACGAACAAAATGGCAGGAAAATGGCTATTGTTACAGCTGAAGGATTCTGGAAATGGAAATTATATGATTATTCAATTTCTAAAAATAATTTAGCTTTTAATGAGTTGTTTTCTAAACTAACACAATTTTTAGTGTTGCAAGGGGATAAAAGTAAGTTCAGGGTTAATTATAAAAAACAGATTGCTGAAAATTCAACTATTTATTTTGACGCGTCACTTTATAATGAGAGTTATGAATTAGTGAATAATAAAGAAATTTCTTTAATTATAAAGAATGAAAAAGGGGATAACTTTGTATATGAGTTTTCTAAATCTAATTCTAAATATAATTTAAATGCAGGTGTTCTTGATGTTGGAAAATATACTTTCTTTGCTAAGGTTAAAGGTAGTGAAATGATTAAAAGAGGTGGTTTTGATGTGAAAGCTACTCAGTTAGAACAATTACATATTATAGCAAATCATCAGTTATTAAACCAATTAGCTAACTCAAGTGGTGGTAAGTTGTTTTACCCTAATCAAATAGAGGAAATTGCAGCTGTAATAGCAAAAAGTAAAAGTAATTTTAAACAAATTTTTACTGAAGAAAAGCTAAAAGGAATCATTAATATTCCTTGGATTTTGTTAAGTTTGCTATCTCTCATTTCTTTGGAATGGTTCCTTAGGAAATACAATGGTTTAATATGATAAAACAAATTATTTTTGGAATATTAGTAGTAGGATTAAGTTCTTGCACAACTTCATCTGTACTTGTAAATGTGCAAAGGCCAGCTGATATTACAATTACTAAGGATATACAAAATGTTGTGGTAGTGAATAGGTCGCGTCCATCAAATGATAATTTAGCAGGCAATATTATTGAAGGTTTAATTAGTGGAGAGGGAATAGGTGCTGATAGAAAAGGAGCGGAGTATTGTGTTGAAGGTCTTAGTAATATGTTAAGTAATTCAGAAAGATTCAGCTTAAAAAATGTTGGTGGAATTGAATTGAAAGGTACCGGAACATCTTCTTTTCCAATTCCTTTATCCTGGAATGAGGTAAAGAGTATTTGTGGTTCATATGATGGTGATGCCTTATTGGTTTTGGAAACTTTTGATTCTGATTCTAGAACAATTGTTGGTGCACCAGTTGCTAGAACCCGTAAGGTAAAAGGAATAAAAGTAAAAGAATTGCGTTATCCTGCAACACTGATTATGAGTGTGGAATCAGGTTGGAGAGTGTATGATGTAAATAAAGAACGCATTATTGATGTAAATAAATTTACTGAAATAAAAGAGTTTAAAGCTTGGGGAAATTCTCCTGAGAATGCACAACTTAATTTGCCATCTAAAAGGATTGCAATAAAGAAATCAGGAGTATATGCAGGAGAACAATATGGTTTTAGAATTTCTCCAATTTGGATAAAAGTTAATAGAACTTATTTTACAGGCAAACATGATGATTTGAAATTAGCAAAATCATATGTTAAAAGAGGAGATTGGGATGCTGCAATTGAAATATGGAAAGATTTAGTAAATAATACTGATGAAAAAGTTGCAAGAAGATCAGCTTATAATATGGCTATTGCCTCAGAAATAAAAGGAGGTTTGGAAGCTGCAATAGATTGGGCTGAAAAAGCTCAGAAAATGGGTGAGAAAAAAGCTTATGTATATCTAAATGTGTTGCATAGAAGAAAGATGGATAAGGAAAAATTAAAAGAACAATTAAATTAACTAAAAACAATAAATTATGGAAAATCAAGGATTGCCTAAGGCAATGGTAATGGGAGTAGTAGGATTAATATTTGTCGTGATGTTTGGCTCAAGTATGTTTGTAACAATCGATTCAGGAGAAAAAGGTGTTTTATTTAAGAAATTTGGTGGTGGATTGGAAAAGGAAATTGTTTATGGGCAAGGTTTTCATTTGATAGCACCTTGGAATGATATGTTTGTGTATGATGTTAAATTAAAAGATACTTTTGAAAAAATGGAAGTATTATCAAAGAATGGTCTATCAATTAAAATCGATCTATCTTTTAGGTACCAACCAGTAGCTGATAGTATTGGATATTTACATGATGGGATTGGTAAGAATTTTCTTGAGAGTATTATAAAACCTGAAATCAGATCGGTAACGCGTGAGGTGATTGGAAATTATCTTCCTGAAGAACTATATTCGACAAAAAGAGAAGCTATTGAAGATGAAATTTATGCATTGACAAGAGTTAATATTGAAGCTAAATATCTTAAGTTAGATGCTATATTAATTAGAGATGTTACATTGCCTTCAACTTTAAGAACTGCAATTGAGCAGAAATTAAAGCAAGAGCAAGAATCTTTAGAATATGAATTTAAGATTGATAAGGCTAGAAAAGAGGCAGAAAGAAAAGAGATTGAAGCAAATGGTATTGCAAAATTCCAGAAAATTGTTAATCAGACTATTACTCCTCAATTATTGAAATGGAAAGGTGTAGAGGCTACTCAAGAGATTGCTAAATCTAGTAATTCTAAAGTTATTGTAATTGGTAATGGTGATGGTGATTTGCCTATCATTTTAGGAGGACAATAAATTTTTGTATTATTGCGAGAATAAAACAAGTAATTAATTTAAGAATAAGAAAAAATGAAAAAGATTGTATTAATGATGTTGGTGGCTATGATTCCATTTTTAACAATGGCTCAAAAAAGAAGTAAGAAAGGTAAAAATACTAAAGTAGAGAAAGTAGTTCAGTCAAAATCTAGTGTTGAATTTATGGTTATAAAGGGAGTTGAGTATCCTAGAAAGTCTAAGAAATCTAATGAAGAAGAAATATTGCTTTCTCGAGAAAGTGCAGGACTTGCTCAAGAGGAAATTTTGCTGCTTCAGAAAAAAATTCGACAAAATTTAAAACCAATTTATATTATTTCTTTCGATTTTGGAAATGAGAACAGTAGGGGGGCAAGAGAAATGATTGAAGAATCAGTTCATTATAGCTCAATGGCTACTGCTGCTTATAGTGCTATTGAGAAAGGTTGGGAATTTATGTCAGCAAATGTGATTCAAGGTTCAGGTAGTGTAACTCACTATTACTACATGAAAAGAAATAAAAAATAATTTATTTATATTTTAATAAGAAAGCTCTACTGAAAAGTAGGGCTTTTTTTATTGAAATTTCCCGTTAATCATAACCTTATCAATTACATTATGTCCAAAGCTATATGGTAAGTATGCATAGCTAGGAATAGGCTTAGTAATAAAAAGATTTGCCTTTTTTCCAATACATATACTTCCTAGTTCTTTTTCTACTCCCATTGCGTATGCAGTATTGATAGTTGTTGCATTTATTACTTGTTCAGGAGTCATTTTTAGTTGTATGCATCCTAGGGAGGCTACAAAATTCATATTCCCACTTGGGGTTGATCCAGGGTTGTAGTCTGTTGCTAAGGCTACAGGCAATCCTTCTTCCATCATTCTTTTTGCTGGTCCGTAAGGTATCCCTAAAAAGAAAGAACAAGAAGGTAAAATAGTTGGCATACAATTGCTCCCTTTTAATGCTTCATAATCTGACTCAGCCATTTCTTCCAAGTGGTCAACTGAAAGTGCTCCCAAATCAACTGATGCCTTTACTCCACCAATTGCATTAAACTGATTGACATGTGTTTTGGTTTGTAAACCTAATTTATTGGCTGCTGTTAATAGGTTTTTTATGTCTTCAACAGTAAAGTATCCTTCTTCACAAAAAATATCTACATAGTCGGCTAATTTTTCTTCAACAACCTTGGGTAGCATCTCATTAATTATCAAATCCATGTACCCCTCTTTATTGTCTTTGTATTCTTTGGGTAAAGCATGAGCTCCAAGAAAAGTAGCCTTTATTGTTACATCCGTATTTTCCTTTAAACGTTTAATTACTCTTAGCATCTTAAGTTCAGCATCTAAAGTTAAGCCATAACCGCTTTTTATTTCAATAGCACCTGTTCCCATTTGTACTAATTCATTTAGGCGAATTAATGCATCTTCATACAATTCATCTTCTGTAGCATTTTGTAATTTTTCAGCAGAATTAAGAATTCCTCCACCTCTTTGTGCTATTTCAGCATAACTAAGCCCATTTATTCTGTCAACAAATTCTCCTTCACGGCTAGCAGCAAATACTATGTGAGTATGACTATCGCAATAAGTAGGGAAGACCATTCCACCTTCAGCATCAATTATTTCAGTATTGTTCCAATCCTCAATTCCATTCCAGTTATCCATACTTCCAAAGGATGTAATGAACCCTTCTTCCACTTCTACAAAGGCATCTTTTATAGTAGAGATATGTGACATATCTTTACCTGCCACCCATTTTCTAGGAGTTGTTTCTGTTTGGATAAGTTCTGAAATATTCTTGATTACTGTTTTCATATTTTGTTTTTGATTGTGCGAAAATACAAAATTCACTCTAATCAATTATGTTATATTTGCGCTATGGGAAATTCTATTGGTACAATTTTTAAATTAACAACTTTTGGAGAATCACATGGTGCTAGTATTGGTGGTATTATTGATGGTTGTCCTGCAGGTTTGGAGTTGGATTTTGAAAAAATTCAACAGCAATTAGATAAAAGAAAGCCAGGGCAATCCAAGATTACCACTCAAAGAAAGGAGAGTGATACGGTTCAGTTTTTATCTGGAATTTTTGAAGGAAAAACTACAGGTACTCCTATTGGTTTTACGATAAAAAATGAAGATGCTAAGAGTAAGGACTATACCCATATAAAAGATACTTTTCGCCCTTCTCATGCTGATTTCACTTATCAGCAAAAATATGGAATAAGAGATTATAGAGGAGGAGGAAGGTCTTCTGCTCGTGAAACTGCTTGTAGAGTAGTAGCGGGTGCTATGGCTCAGCAAATTTTAGATAGAATTGGAGTAACGATTTCTGCTTATGTAAGTGCAGTTGGGAATGTAAAATTGAATAAATTCAATAAGGATTTGGATTTGAGTTTAATTGATAGTAATGTGGTGAGGTGTCCTGATGTTTCAATTGCTGAGCAAATGATTTCCGAAATTGAAAAAACAAAAAAAGAGGGCGATACCATTGGTGGAGAAATTACAGTTGTAGCAACTGGTGTTCCTTCAGGTTGGGGAGAGCCCATTTTTGATAAACTCCATGCTGATATAGGAAAAGGAATGCTTTCCATTAATGCAGTGCATGGTTTTAAATACGGTTTTGGTGGAGTAGATATTTCTTCTAGTAAAGGAAGTGAAGTAAATGATACTATTATAGATGAAAGTGGTAAAACCAAAACCAACTTTTCTGGAGGAATACAAGGAGGGATAAGCAATGGTAATGATATTTATTGTGAAGTAGCCTTTAAGCCAGTGGCTACTATTATGCAAAAGCAAAATACAATTAATGCAGCAGGAAATAAAGTAGAATTAGAAGCAAAAGGCAGACATGATGCTTCTGTAGTTCCAAGAGCAGTGCCTATTGTGGAAAGTATGATGGCACTTACTTTAGTCGACCATTATTTAAGAAGTAAAATTAATAAGATTTAAGATTATGAAAAAATTAGCTTTATACTGGAAAATTATAATCGGAATGGTATTGGGTGTCGTTTACGGACTAATTGCTAACAAATTAGGTTGGGTGGATTTTACCAATGCTTTGATAAAACCTTGGGGTATTATCTTTGTAAATCTATTAAAACTTATTGCGGTGCCTTTGGTGTTTGCATCTCTTATTAAAGGAGTGGCATCACTTTCAGATATTTCAAAACTATCTCGCATAGGTGGGAAAACAATTGCTATTTACTTGTTGTCAACCGTTATTTCGGTAACCATTGGTTTGTGCTTGGTAAATATGGTAAATCCTGGTGCTAATTTTGATAGAGAATCCATTCAGTTATCTGAAAATTCTCAATCAGGGGCAGATAAAAAAATTGCTGTTGCAGGAAATGTAAAAGAGGCAGGTCCTCTTCAGTTTGTGGTAGATATAGTGCCAACTAATATCTTTTCAGCTTCTAGCGATAATTCTAATATGTTGCAGGTCATCTTCTTTGCTATTCTGTTTGGAATTGCCATGGTTATGTTGCCGAGTGAAAAAACAGTATATGTAAAAGGTTTCTTTGATGGAGTAAATGATATTATCCTGCAAATTGTGGACTTAATTATGTTGGCAGCACCATATGGAGTGTTTGCGCTTTTAGGAGGTTTGGTGGTTGATTTTGGAGCAAGTTCTACTTTATTTATTGCCTTAGGGAAATATTCACTAACTGTTATTGCAGGTTTGCTACTAATGGTGGTTGTGGTATATCCTTTAATTTTAAGGATGTTTACTAAAGTAAAGTATGTCAATTTCTTTAAAGCAATTTCTCCTGCACAAATGTTGGCATTTTCTACAAGTTCAAGTGCGGCAACTTTGCCAGTAACTATGGAAAGGTGTGAGGATCATTTAGGTGTTTCTGAAGAGGTTTCTTCTTTTGTATTGCCGTTAGGTGCTACTATTAATATGGATGGAACTTCACTTTACCAAGCTATTGCAGCAGTGTTTATTGCTCAAGCTTTTGGTATTGAGTTGGATTTAGGACAACAATTAACAATTGTGCTTACCGCAACTTTAGCGTCTATTGGTGCAGCTGCTGTTCCAGGTGCTGGTATGGTAATGCTAGTAATTGTTTTGGGTGCAATTAATGTGCCTACAGAAGGGCTTGCACTTATCTTTGGGGTGGATAGAATATTAGATATGATGCGTACGGTTGTTAATGTAACGGGTGATGCTACTGTGGCAACTATTGTAGCTTCTACTGAGGGTGAGTTAAGAGAGGTTACTGAAGAAGAATTAATGAGTTAAACTTTGCAAAGATATTTTTTTATCATTCTATTATTTTTTGGCCATTTACTAAGGGCTCAAGAATGTTTTCCTGAAAAAGGAAAGGGTAAAAGAATGATGAAAAAAATAGAGAAGCTTATTGAAAAAAAGGCATTTTATGCAGCTTTGGGTGAAATGCCTATTACTAATGATTTTACAGTGTTTCGTGCTTTGAAATCAGAGATACTTTGGCGTAAAGGCGATTTTTTTAATGCAGAAACGGAAGGCTTAAATGCAATAGCTGATTGTCCTGATATTTTTCCAAAAGTCTATTATTTTCTAGGAGAAATAGCTTTTGATAGAAAGGATTATGTAAATGCTGATTTTTATTTAAAAAAGAGTATTGCTTTAGGAATTGGTGATCCTTATTATTCTGATGCAATAATGCTATATGAAAAAGCAAAAGTATTGTCTGAAATTATTGTTAATCCTGTTTCTTTTAATCCAAATATTGTTACAGGTATTTCTACAGAGTTTGATGAATATTTGCCGATTATTTCTCCTGATCAAGAGCTTTCTTTTTTTACAAGAAGATCGGATAAAAGTAGTTTTAGTTCAATTACAAATACTAGTGTTGAGGAGTTTGTTTCTAGTAGAAAAGTAAAGGGTAAATTTGAGGAGGGTAAGGCACTTACTTATCCTTTTAATCTGGAAAGTAATGAGGGTGGGGCATCTATCACAATTGATAATAAAGTGTTGTATTACACAAAGTGCATCAGAAATAAAAAAGGCTACAATAATTGTGATATTTACTTTGTGAATAGAGAGGATTATGGATGGTCTGAAGTACAAACCTTTTCTGGTGAAATTTCAAAATCAGATTCTTGGGAATCGCAACCTACTGTTTCTCCTGATGGGAAGACAATTATTTTTGCTAGTGATAGATTAGGTGGATATGGTAAGATTGATTTGTATGAAGTTAATTATGTAAATGGAAAATGGACAGATCCTATGAATTTAGGTTCGGCAATTAATAGTAATGAACATGAAAAATCTCCTTATTTGCATACGGATGGGAAGACTTTATTTTTTGCTTCAACAAATTTTCCTTCCATTGGTGGTTTTGATATTTTTTATAGCCGTAAGGATAGTTTAGGGAGTTGGCAAAAACCTCAAAATATTGGCTATCCTATCAATTCGATTGCTGATGAAATATCACTTTTTGTAAGTACGGATGGGAATACTGCTTATTTTGCTTCTAATCAACTTGAGGGGGTTGGGGGTTGGGATGTTTATTCATTTCCCTTGCATGATGGTGCTAAGCCTGAAAGAGTTCTTTTCTTGAAAGGAGAATTGATGGATGGAAGTGGTCAGGTTTTGGAAGATGTGGAATTGGAGATAAAGAATATAAATACAAATGAAATTACTATTGTAAAGGTAGAAGCAGGGACTTATGTGTCCTCCTTAACTTTAGCAAAGGATGATGATGTGTTGATTACAGTAAAAAAAGAAGGTTTTGCTTATAACTCAACTTATATATCGGCTAATGACACTGCATTCTCTTCTCCAAAGAACTTGAATATAGCATTAGAATCACTGGAGAATGGAAAGTCTTTTAACTTGAGTGATATTTATTTTGAAACTAACTCTTATCAAATAAATGCAATGGCACAAGAAGTGCTTCTTGAGTTTTCTGTTTACCTAAAAGTAAATCAGAATATGGTAATTGAAATAAATGGTTTTACGGATGATGTTGGTAATGATATTGCTAATCAGCTTTTGTCAGAAAATAGGGCTAAGGCAGTTTATGATATGTTGGTTGCTAATGGTTTGGCGAAAAATAGGTTGAGCTATAATGGTTATGGTGAGCTTTTCCCTGTAGCAGATAATACTACCAAAAAGGGTAGGGCTAACAATAGAAGGACTGAGTTCAAAATTGTTAAGCAATAAAAAATCCTGCTAATGCAGGATTCCTTATTGTTATATATGTGAAAGAAATTATCTTGCTTCTTTAATTCTTGCTTTCTTACCAGTTAATTCTCTTAAGTAGTAAATTCTTGCTCTTCTAACTTTACCTTTCTTGTTTACTTCAATTTTTTCAATTAAAGGTGAGTTGATAGGGAAAATTCTTTCAACACCAATTGAGTGAGAAATTTTTCTGATTGTAAATGTTTCAGTTGCTCCACTACCTTTTCTTTGGATAACATCCCCTTTAAAAAACTGAGTTCTTTGTTTGTCTCCCTCTTTAATTGTGTAGTAAACTGTAATATTATCTCCTGCTTTAAAGTTTGGTAGTTCTGTTGATGCAGTAAGTTCTTTTGCTATAGTTTCAGTAATGTTCATTTTTCTAATATTAGGTTTCGAAATCGGTTTGCAATATTACGGATATTTTTTTATTTAATTATCTTAAGAAACAAACAATTTTATTCAAATAAATCTGGTCTTTTTTCTTCTGTTCTTTTAATAGATTCTTGTTCTCTCCATTGGGTTATAAGTTTCTCATTTCCAGATAGTAGTACTTCAGGCACTTCCCATCCTTTGTAGTTGGAAGGGCGAGTATAGATAGGGGGTGCAAGCAAATTATCTTGAAAAGAATCGGTAAGTGCAGAGGTTTCATCAGAAATAACACCAGGAATTAAGCGTATTACTGCATCAGAAAGTATGGCAGCCGCTACTTCACCGCCTGTAAGTACGTAATCGCCAATTGATATTTCCTTGGTGATGATGTGTTCTCTAACTCTTTGGTCGATTCCCTTGTAGTGTCCGCAAAGCATGATTAAATTTTTATGTGTGGATAAAGTATTACAGATTTGTTGGTTTAGCGTTTCTCCATCAGGGGATAGGTAGATGATTTCATCATAGTCTCTTTCAACTTTAAGTTTGCTTATGCAATCGTCAATGGGTTGTATGCACATTACCATTCCTGCTCCGCCACCAAATTGGTAGTCGTCAACACTTTTTTGCTTGTTGGTGGAGTGGTCGCGTAAGTTGTGAATTATAATTTCTGCCTTGCCATTTTCTTTTGCGCGCTTTAAAATTGAGTACTCAAAATAAGCGTCAAAAAATTCAGGAAATAATGTAATGATGTCAATTCTCATTTGGCAAACTTACAAAATCAAAATGGTTTATATTTTAACTGTAATTGTGCTAAAGAACTAATATGACATGCTGTCATGTATATTGTATAAATATATTGTAATCAGATATTTGATAATTGTAATCTAAATGGTTTATTTAGTATTTAATTTTGACTAAAATAATAAGTTATCATAAGTTGCTTTTGGCTAAATTAAACGAAAATTGCTAACAATTGTTGATATTTATTTAAAGTAAAGATGTTTAATTTGTTTAGAATTTTAGTACTTTCAACTTTCAAAATAAAGGCATATGTATAAACTATCTTTTCTCATTTGTTTTGCTTTTTTGTTCACTAAAAGTGCAAAATCTCAAACTACAGATACTATAAATTTAAACGCTTCAGAACAGCAATTTAGCGATTCTATTGCTCAAGTAAATGAACAAAATGAAGATTTAAAAGCATCACGAGATGCTTATAATGAAGGTTTATTATTGTTAGGTACTGAGAATTATATTGAGGCAATTACTCACTTTACTAATGCCATTACGATTGATTCAATTTTTTCAGAAGCTTATTTGAGTAGAGCTAAATGTTATGAGGGGCAGAATGATGAGTTAGCAATTGTAGATTACTTGAAAGCATTTGAACTTGATTCTTCAAAGGTTTTTCCTTTATATTCGGTAGCTGCTTTGCAGTTTAAAACAGATAAAGAATTAGCAAAGCAAACATACAGTTTGATTATTGCACTAAATGAATCAGAGTTTAAGGCAATAAGTCAGTTGGGAATTATTGCTTTTTTGGCTAAAGAGTATAATACGGCAGAGCAGTATTTCACGCAATCATTAGCAATTAATACGAATGCTTATACTCTTAATGATAGAGGGAGTTGCTATCGTAAATTAGATAAATTAGACTTGGCTGTAATTGATTATTTAGCTGCCATTGCATTAAATTCTGATTTGGCATTTGTATATAGTAATCTTGCTAGTGTTTATGCAAATCAAGGAGATCCTGAAAAGGCATTGAATTATTATGATTTGGCAATTTCAATAGATGTAAATTATGCTTTAGCTTACAATAATAAAGCGAGTATTTTGCTTGAAAATAAAGAATTTGATAAGGCAAATTCAGCTATCAATAAAGCATTAGTTGTTAATCCTGATTATGCTCCAGCATATAATAATAAAGGTGTGATTAATCATCAGTTGAAAAAATATGAGGAGGCAATTGATGATTTTGATAAGGCAATTTCTTTGGATGATAATTATGCAAAAGCGTATTTGAATAGAGGTGTAAGTAAGCAAATGACTAGAGATGAAGATGGGGCTTGCTCGGATTGGTATAAGGCAAAAGAATTAGGAATTATGATGGTAAAAAAATATTTAGCGAATGACTGTGAATAATAGATATAGAAAAAGTTTGCTGTTGGCTTGCTTGTTGTTTGTTACGAGTATTGCTTTTTCGCAAGATATAGCATTTAAAAATGCTAATTTTAAAGAGGATAAACAAGGCTTGAAGTTAGCAAAGGAAAGTATGGCAATTGCAGATGAAATGCGTGAACAGGGAATTGAAAAAATATTGCTTATGCAAGACGCAAATATTGTTTTTAGTCAAGCAATTTTTCACTATAATAAAGCACAAGCTTTTAATCCAAATAATGCTGAGCTGAATTATAAAATAGGAAGTAGTTTACTGTTTACTAATCAAAAAGAAAATGCAAATTCTTATCTAGTAAAAGCAAAGGAATTGAGTACTAATTTACCTGCTGAATTTTTATTTTACTATGCTATGGCTCTGCAGTTAAATGGAGATTATACTCGTGCAGTTGAACAGTTTGAACAGTTTAAGGATACTGCTAAAAATAAGGTGTATGCGCTTTATGAAGTATTTACTAAAAAGTATATTAAGGAATGTCAAGGTGCGAATGAGGTTTTGGCTGCTGAGCATAGAATCTGGGTTGATAATTTGCCAATAAATACTAAATTTGATGAGTGGAGCCCCTGTTTAAGTGCAGATGGAGAATTATTGATTTTTACCTCTAATCAGCCTAATGAGAATCAGCCTAATGAATTTGGTGTGTATGATCAGGATATTTATTATTCTAATTTAAATGCTCGTAAGTTTTCTAATGTATTGCCTGTTTCTGAGTTAAATACGAAAAATGATGATGTTTCAGGAGGACTTTCATATGATGGGCAAAGGTTACTTACCTTTAAGCAGGAGGATGGTAATGCTGATGTCTTTGAATCTAAATTAAATGGATTGAAGTGGGGTGTTCCTTTAAGAAAAATGGGGGAGAAGCTAAGGGGAGGGAATACGGATGGAAATGAAACTTTTGCCTCTTTTGATCCGCCAGATGTGAAGGTGTATTACATTACAGATGGGGGTTACAGTGGTAATAAAAATATCTATTTTTCTGGAGTAATGAACAGGGAGCGTAATCTTTGGGGAAAAGGGCAAAGTGCAGGTCATGAGGTGAATACTAAATTTCAGGAAGGGTCGGTTTATATTCATCCTGATGGAAAAACTATGTATTTTTCATCTCAAGGACATAATACACTTGGTGGTTATGATATTTTTGTTTCCTATGTTGATGATTTGGGGCATTGGGGAGAGCCAATTAATTTGGGTTATCCTATCAATACTCCTTATGATGATTTGTTTTATAGTGCTACTGCAAGTGGGAGGTATGCTTATATTGCTTCAAATAGAGCCGGAGGAAAGGGAGGTTTGGATATTTATAAAGTAACCTATTGGGGTGCAGATAAGCCTATGAGTACTGATGTTCAAGATCAGTTAATTGCTAGTATTGCAAAGCCAGTAAGTGATAATACGATTGCGAAACCTATTGTGGTTGAAGAAAAATCATTAACGGTTTTTAAAGGTAAAGTAATTGACGCAATTACCAAGAAACCTATTGATGCAGCAATAGAAATTGTGCTGAATGAAACAGGAAAGATTTTTACTTCATTTCATTCCAATAGTGCTACAGGAAAGTTTTTATTATCGCTTCCTGCTGGAGCTAATTATGGAATTTCTGTGGCTGCTGATGGGTATTTATTTCATTCAGAAAATTTTGATTTACCCAAAGGAGATGGCTTTAATAGTGTAAATAAAGATATTGAGCTGAAAAATATTAAGGTAGGAAGCAACATTGCTCTTAGAAATGTGTTCTTTAACACAGGAAAATGGGAGGTGAAGGATGATTCCTATGCAGAATTAGAGCGTTTAGTTTCGCTCTTATCTGATGTGCCTACTTTAAGGATTGAGATTTCTGGGCATACCGATAATATTGGTGCAGAATCCTTTAATGAATTACTTTCGCAAAGGCGGGCGGATGCAGTGGTAACTTATCTATTAGGAAAGGGGGTAGATAAAAAAAGATTGTCCGCAAAAGGTTACGGACAATCTAAGCCTGTTGATTCTAATGAAACTGCTGAAGGTAGGGCAGCAAACAGAAGAACCGAATTTGAAATTATTGAAAATTAATTCAATTTAATTTTTTGAGTTTTACTCTCTGATTTAAGAATGTAAATCCCTTTATTTAAGTGAGAAATTGATGTTAATTTTTCATTAGTAGAAAGTACTAATCTTCCGCTAACATCATATACTGAAACAGTGTTAATAGTTTTAATTTTTTTATTGATGGTATTAAATGTAAAGTCATTCTGTGCAGATAAATCGCTTACTGAATTAACTATAGCTTCACTAATAGTTAAATTAGTTGAGTGATAAGTGTCTCCCATGTTGTTTCCATTTCCATTAGCGGCAATAAATGCTCCATAAAAGGTGACATCTCCAGTTCCTGTATTTGGAGCTTCCCAGTCCATTGTCCAAGTTCTAGAACTATTTCCAGATGTTCCTCCAGCTTTATGTGTTATTGCTGTATTGTTATTGGTAAACTGCATTTCTGTACTATTAGTAACTAAAAAGCTACCTGTTTTTGCATTTCCAGCATTTTTTTCAGCTGTTAATTCAAAACCAAATTTATTTATTCCTGATTGATTAATATTTGCAGTAATTGTATATACTTGATTTGGTATATATCCGTTTGCTGGAATATTTGTTGTTATTGTTGCTCCTGTTTCTGCTCCTGCATAATGACAACCAGTACAACTTGCACCATCATTTGGTGAGTCTGTTTTTCCTCCTGGAGATCCGCCAGCATTTGAAGTAGAAATGGTTGGGTAAAAGAAAATAGCTGTAGCTAGAGCTATTGGTAGAATAAGTAAAGTTTTTTTCATGATAGTATATTTTTATTTAGGCAAAAATATAAATATGATTTTAATCTAGTTAATACTTTTGTTTATTATTTTATAAAGATAGTAAAATGCGATTAATTTCTGAAATTATTTATTCAGAAAATATTTTTTATAGAGAAATAATTAGCTGATTGGTAAGGAAGTGTCTATAAAGATTTAGTCAGATTGTAATATATGATAGCAACTTCTTGTATCAAGCTATAAAAGAAAGTGTATTACTTAATTAATTATTATATTCGCATCTTAATTTTCAAAAAAATATACAATGAAAAAACTACTATTTACTTTTTTAGCAATTGCTATAATTTTTTCTGGTTGCGAAAAAGAAGAAGAACCAGTAAATTCAGGGAATACAAATCCAATTACTTATGCTTTTTCTTGCAAGTTAGATGGTGAAGATTTTACAGATAGTAATCCTGTAGCTAGTATAGAGCCATCAACAAATGTACTGACAATTGATGCTGAGGATGGTGATAATACGATTAGGATTATTATTTATAATTTTTCTAATAGAGATGAAGGAGATGAAATTTCTTTAAATAATTTAACAGACAAAGCCTATGTTACTATGAGTTCAGTTTTTATGTCGAATACTCAAAGTGGAAATATTACTTTTTCTGAAATTGGAAGTGAACTTTCAGGGGTATTTAATTTTAAGTGCAATAACTTACAAACTTTCGAAAGTGTTACAGTTACTGAAGGTGTTTTTGAAGGTATATCTTATTAATGACTAAAAAAACAAAAATATTAGATATTAAGGAAATAAATCAAAAGTTAAAGCGATTGGCTTGGCAGGTTTATGAGAAAAATTCATCTGAAAAAGAGATTATTGTAGTAGGAATTTCTGAAAGAGGCTTAATTCTTGCAAAAGAATTGGCTTCACTTATTCAGCAAATATCTAAGATAAAAACTAAAATTGCACATCTTGAACTAGATAAGGATAATCCTTATGACAAAAAAGTTGTGTTAAATTTGGTTGAAAAAGAATATACTGATAAAGTGGTAATACTTGTGGATGATGTATTAAATTCAGGAAAAACCCTGATATATGCAGCAAAACATTTTTTAACAACACCATTGGTAAAATTGGCTATTATGGTGTTGGTGGATCGTAATCATAACCGTTATCCTATTAAGGCGGATTATGTAGGGCTTTCCTTAGCAACTACCTTGCAAGAATATATTAATGTAAAATTAAAGGGTGCTGATAAGGGTGTGTATCTCTCCTAATATTTTATCTATACTTTTATCATCTACTAGTATAGTATGATGAGCTAAGGCATAAAAAGAGCTTCTATTTTGAAGTTCTTTTTTTATATAAGGTTCTAACTCATTTTTAGGAATATTAGCAATTAAAGGGCGGCTTTGTGTTTCTTTTTTTAGTCGAGTAGCTAAACAATTGGCTGATGCTTTTAGGTAGATGCTTATTCCTTTAGTATTAATTATATCTATATTGTTATTGTGAATAGGAGTGCCTCCACCACAAGCAATAATTGCTTTAGTATTTAATTGAATTAAAAGCTCAGTTTCCAACATTCTGAAATGTAATTCGCCATCTTTTTTGAATACTTCAGAAACACTTCTTTTTTCTTTTTTTTCAATCTCTTTATCGGTATCATAAAAAGGGAGGTGCAATTGCTCAGCTAAAAGCTTTGCAAGTGTTGTTTTTCCTACTCCCATATAACCAATAAGATAGACCATAAATAAGCTGCATTGTTAGTATTCAAATAAACAAATTTTATTATGATTTTAACTCAATAATTCATATAGATAATTTTATTAAATTTATTTTACAAAATTGTTTCTGATTAAAGAAAAGTAATATATTTGCAGCCGATTTTGACCGACCTGGTAGCTCAGTTGGTAGAGCACCTCACTTTTAATGAGGGGGTCCTGGGTTCGAGCCCCAGCCAGGTCACCAAATCTAAAAAAAATCCCGCTAGTAATAGTGGGATTCTTTTTTTATGTATTATTGCATAACACCTGCCCAGGTGCTGAAATTGGTAGACAGGCATGATTGAGGGTCATGTGTCCTAAGGACGTGCGGGTTCGACCCCCGCTCTGGGCACTTTTTCATTATCCCCCAACTCGTTTATAATTATAGCCTTCTTTTTCTAGGATATCCATTACCTTATCCCTTACATCTCCTTGTATAATAATCTCTCCATTTTTAGCAGTACCACCTACACCACATTTTGCTTTTAGCATCTTTCCTAAGGATTTCAAATCTTCAGCAGTTCCTACAAAACCTTTTATAATCACTGCAATTTTCCCAGCTCTGTGTTTGTCAATACACACTTTTAGGTGTTGGGCATTGTTAGCTAAGCTTTCCACTTCTTCATTTTCGTATTCAAACTCAAAATCAGGATTGGTAGAGTACATAACTCCTTTTTTATTTTTTTTATTCTTTCCCATTGGGTATTAGTATTTTTAAGGATTTGGGTACTGTTTTTATTTCCAAAGTTGTAGTAGTTGCTGTTGGTTCTCCATCCAAATGGATTATTTTTTCATTACTGGTAATTATCATTTTATCCGTTTGGATAATACGAACAAACTTTGAAAGATGGGCTTTTCCTTTTGCAACCTTAAGTAAAAAGCCAGGAACCTTCCATCTAGGAAAATCCTTTACAATCACAAAATCAATCAGCCCGTCATCCGTTTTAGCATAGGGTGAAATCTGAAAGTTATTTCCGTACTGAGCAGTATTAGCAAAAGCAATAAGTATTGCATTTACTTGCTCAGTCTTTCCATCATAATTTAGTGTATAGTCCTTAGCTTTATATTGCAGCTCTTTATAGATGAGTTTTATATAATTTGAAAAACCTCTATTTGTTAAGTTGGCAAACAGGTGAGCAATATGAGCATCAAAACCTATGCCTGAAACATTTACAAATGCTAGGCCATTTGCAGTACAGCTATCAATTGTTTTAATATTTGCGTTTTTAAGTTGAATAATTGCTTTCTCAATATTAGAACTCATTCCGTTATGAAAAGCAAAACCATTACCTGAACCACAAGGAATAACACCTAATGCTATATTGCTCCCAATTAGCGCTTTTGCACATTCGTTTACTGTGCCATCACCGCCCACTGCTATTACTGCATCAAAATTTTCTTTAATTGCAACTTTACTTATTATAGTTGCATCTCCAGTTTTTTGGGTGCGTACAATATCGTAATTATCAAAATGCAAAGCAATCGTATCATCAATTCCTTTTTGCTTTCCTGTCCCTGATATAGGGTTGATGATAAACTTAATTTTCATAGATTAAATTATTAGTTTTCATTCTGAAATTATAATCCTGTTTTATGGCTTTTAATAGTTCAATATTTTTGGTGCTTTTATTAGATTCCTCTTTTAACCCCCAATCCGTAAAAGTAGGATATTTTTCTAGTTTACTATTAATTATACCTTCATGAGTAATAAAGCGATAGTTGTTGTATAGCTTGCTTACTGCCCAGTTTTCTTCTGAAAACATAGATTTTCCAAATGCTAAATAGGGTTTTGAATAATTGATATCATTTAGTATAGTTGGCATAATATCTATCTGTTGAACAATAGTATTGTTTTTTCCAATAAGACTTTTACCCCCTTTGAACATAACAAGAGGAATGGCATACCTCCCGATTTTATTTTTGTAGGATTTGTTGTAATTTACTCCTGATGTGTGGTCAGCTGTAATGATAAAGATTGTGTTTTTAAACCATTTCTCATTTTGAATACTCTTGAAAAATTGTTGCATGGAGTAATCCGAATATGCAATTGTTTCTCTTATTCCTATTTTCTCAAATTTATGACTATAATCGTTTGGTAATATGTAAGGAGGGTGAGAGCTCAATGAAAAAAAAGTAGAGAAGAAAGGCTCTTCTTTTTTATTTAATTCATTAGCAAAATATTGCATAAAAGGCTTGTCAAAAATCCCCCAACTTCCATCAAAATCAGCATCATTATTGTATTCCTCCATTCCATGATACTCTTGAAAACCTGCTTTCCTGCTAAAACTGTAAAAGCCCATAGTTCCTCTTAGTCCACCGTGAAAAAATGAGGTATTATAACCTTCATTATTTAGGAGTGATGCTAAGCTTTCAAATTTATTTTGAGCATACTCTGAAGTAATAAAGGGATTATTCATTAAGGTTGGGATTGAGGCAGTTATAGCTGGTAATGCTTCTATAGATTTTAATCCATTTGAAAAAGCATTAGTAAATACTATTCCGTGTTGCATAAGGCTATCTAAAAAAGGTGTGTAGCCTTTCCCTTTATTATAAAAACCGACAAATTCTTTGGAATAACTTTCCATGATAAGAATTACAATATTTTGTTTGTTTATATTTTGTGCTGTTGGTGTATGAATGGGGGAATAGATGTTTGATAAATCTTCTTGTGTAAAATAATTATAGGTTTCTAATGGTTTGTTTTCAAAAGAATGTAAGATGCAAAAAGGAGTATTCAAAATTAAACTTGTATTCTGGCTTCCTGTTAATTCTCCTGCATTGATGGTATTTATGGGTTTTAATTGTAAGCCACCTCTTGCAGAGATAATAAAAATACCTGAAGCTAAAATTAAAATTATAAGTTGTTTACTTATTCCTTTTAAATCTAATGTGAATCTGTAATTAGGTATTTGTTTTATTTTAAGGAGTAAATAAACTTGTACAATAGAAAATAGTGTAATTGGCCAATAATCCTTTAGGTATTGAGGAATGATATTTTTGGCATCACTTCCTAATTGCAAAAGTTGGAAAAAATCACTGGTTGAACGTTTTTGTGTGAATTTGAAATATTCAATATCTACATTATTCAATAGTAAAAATGGAATATTTACCCAATAAAAAAGCCAATTAGTAAGTTTTTTATAATATCTATTTCCCCTTAAATTATGAGGTAAAAATAACAAAATAAACAAAGGAATATTAATGTAAACTAAAGCAGAAATATCAAATCGTAACCCTTCAATAAATTCTAAAAAATAATATAAATCAATTGTGCTATTATTATTGATGTAAAAATAAATCCTACTAGCAGTATACATCCCTAAAAGAGAAAGTAATCTTTTGAGGTAAGTATTAAAGAATTTCATTAATTATTACAACAGCTTCCGTTATTGCAGTCATCCTCTTTTTTTGTGTATTTTTTATAAAGAAAATATACTGCTAATCCTAATATTATGCCTACTGATATTTCTTGCCAATTCATCTTTAAAATTTTTAACAAAGTAAAGAAAATATTAAGTAGTTTTGGCACCAAACAAAATCAAAGATGCAATTTAATAGAAAGGGGATTTCAGATGTTGAGTTATTGAACTTGTACAAGTCAATTATAACACCAAGATTAGTTGAAGAAAAGATGTTGATTCTTTTGCGTCAAGGAAAGATTTCAAAGTGGTTTTCAGGTGTTGGTCAAGAGGCAATTTCAGTAGGAGTAGCAGCTGCTTTAAAGCAAGATGAATACATCCTGCCAATGCATAGAAATTTAGGTGTTTTTACAACTAAGAATGTGCCATTAAATCGTTTGTTCTCTCAATTTCAAGGAAAGAAAAATGGTTTTACAAAAGGTCGTGATCGTTCTTTTCATTTTGGAACTCAAGAATATAATATTGTAGGAATGATTTCTCATTTAGGACCTCAATTAGGTGTTGCTGATGGGATTGCATTAGCTAATAAATTAAAGGATAATAAAAAAACAACTGCTGTTTTTACAGGTGATGGAGGGGCAAGTGAAGGTGATTTTCATGAAGCATTGAATGTAGCTGCTGTTTGGGATTTGCCAGTTATATTTGTAATTGAAAATAATGGTTATGGTTTATCTACACCAAGCTCTGAGCAGTTTAGGTGTAAGCAATTTGCAGATAAAGGAATTGGTTACGGAATGGATGCTTATACAATTGATGGAAATAATATTTTAGAAGTATTTGCTGCTGTAAAGGATATAAAAGAACAAATTGAAAAAAATCCTAAGCCTGTTATTTTGGAATGTATGAGTTTTAGAATGAGAGGGCATGAAGAGGCTTCAGGAACTAAATATGTGCCTGAAGAGCTAATGGAAATGTGGGCGAAGAAAGATCCTGTTGAAAATTATGAGTCCTTTTTAATAAAGGAAAATTTAATTTCTCAAGAAGAAATTGATGTGTTGAAGAAAGAAATAAAAGATGAAATAAATACAGCTTGGGTAACAGCTGATAGTGAGCCTAGAATTGAATCTACTCCTGAAAAAGAGTTGGCCGATATTTATGCTCCTTATGTTCCAGAAATTATTGATCCTTCTTCAGATAAAACTGAAAAACGATTAATTGATGCCATTTCTGATGGTTTAAAACAATCAATGCAGAAGTATGATAATTTGATAATTATGGGGCAGGACATTGCTGATTATGGAGGTGTATTCAAAATCACAGATGGTTTTATGAATGAGTTCGGTAGAGATAGAGTGCGTAATACTCCAATTTGTGAATCTGCTATAGTTAGTGCATCCTTAGGGTTATCAATAAATGGTTATAAAGCTGTCATGGAAATGCAATTTGCTGATTTTGTAACTTCAGGTTTTAATCCTATAATTAATAATTTAGCAAAAACGCATTACAGGTGGGGCGAAAAAGCAGATGTTGTAGTGCGTATGCCTACTGGTGCTGGAGTTGGTGCTGGTCCTTTTCACTCTCAATCCAATGAGGCTTGGTTTACACATACTCCAGGGTTAAAAGTAGTTTACCCTGCATTTCCAGAGGATGCAAAGGGTTTGTTGAATGCAGCCATAAATGATCCAAATCCTGTAATGTATTTTGAGCATAAAGCCCTTTATAGGAGCTTAACAGGAGATGTTTCAAATGACTACTTCACTACTGAAATTGGTAAGGCTAATTTGATAAAAGAAGGAAGTCAAGTAAGTATTATTACTTATGGTATGGGGGTGCATTGGGCTTTGGAAGTGTTAAAAAATAATCCTGATATATCTGCTGATTTAATTGATTTGAGAACCTTAGTTCCTTTGGATAGAAATATGGTTTTAGATTCTGTAAAGAAAACTGGAAGAGCAATTGTATTGCATGAGGATTGTATGATAGGTGGTTTTGGGGCTGATATTTCTGCAATGATTGCTGATGATTGTTTTGAGTATTTAGATGCTCCAGTAAAGCGTTCAGCATCAATAGATACACCAGTGCCTTTTGCTTATGAATTAGAAGATGAGTTTTTAGCTAAATCCCGTTTTGAACTGCAATTAAAGGAGCTTTTAGCGTATTAAGGGCAGTAAATTCGTTTTCTCTTGTGCTTATCTGAAATAATTTTCTCATATTTGTATTCCATAAATCAAGTAAAGTACCATAATTTCATGAAAATAAAACATCTTGTAAAATCAAAATTTGCAATACTAATTATATTGGCTTTGCTTTTTACCTCCTCTTGCATTACAAATAAAAATTTAGAATATGTTCGTTCCTCAAAGGAGATAAGTAAGGTTAAAGTAAATCATCAAGACTACAGATTACAAGTAGGGGATTTGATTTCAGTTCAAATTAGTACAGTAACCGAGCAACAACATGATTTTTTCAATAAAGAGAATACATCTAATTCTCAACTCATGATGCAAAACCCATATTTATATGGATATTTAATTAAAGAAGATGGTAATTTAGATTTGCCATCTTTTGGTATTGTAAAGGCTGAAGGTTTTACTCTAAGAGAGCTTGAAAATATAATAAAACAGATTGCAGTTTCGTATTTTGAGCAACCAGTTGTAAAGCTTAATATAATTAATTTTGAGTTAAGTATTCTGGGCGAGGTAAATAGTCCTGGAACTTATAAATTAGTTGATCCTGAGGTAAATATACTATATGCATTAAGTTTAGCAAATGACATAACTCAGTTTGGTAACAGAAAAAGGGTTAAAATTATTAGAAATGAGCATGATATTGTAAGAGTGTATTATGTAGATTTAACAAATGCAGACCTATTAGCAGATGTAGATTTTATATTAGAGTCTCATGATATTATTTATGTTCCTCCATTAAATAAAAAGTTTTATGCATTTAATAATTTACCTAATGTAGTCTCCATGGTAATTTCAGCTGTAACTTTATATTTATTAGTTAATAAAAATTAGCATAACCTATGAATAATCAATTTGACGAAATAATAGATTTTAGGCAGTTTTTCTTTAAGATAATTAATAACTGGTTCTTTTTTGTAATTAGTTTATTACTTACTTTTTCTATAGCTTTTGCTTTTAATAGATATAGTAAAGAAATTTATAAGGTAGAAACCTCAATAATTGTTAAGGAAGAAAATAGTATGCCTACAGCTACTGACTTATTGTATCAAAAAGCAATCGGTAATAAGAAAATGAGTTTGGAAAATAAAGAGTTAATGTTAAAATCTTATCCATTAGTATATGAAACTTTAGAGGATTTAAGGTTTGATATTGCTTATTATATTGTTGGTAATATTAAAGTTTCTGAAACCTATATAGCTCCTGTAGTTTTAATATGTAATGATATATCTTCCCTAATAGGAAAATCAATTACTATTGAATATATTAATAAAGAAAAATTTCTTTTTGTTGAAGATGGAGGTGAGCATAAAACTTATTCTTTTGGTAGTGAGATTAATTTTTATGACACAAAAATTATAGTCAAGATAAATCCTGATTATAAGTTAAGTGATATAAAATACCCTGAAACTGTAATTAAATTTAAAGACCTTAAGAATTTAACTCAAAAGTATCAAGATAAAATATCTGTAACTCAAAAGGAAAGAGAGTCTACTGTAATCTCTATTTCTGTTCTAGAGGAAGATCAATTAAAAGGTGTAAGTTTCTTAAATAAGTTAACTGAAAACTATATCAATAATGAGATTAGCGAGAAAAATATAGCTTCAAAAAATACAGTAACTTTTATAAATAATCAGTTGCTTGAAATGAGTGATTCCCTTTCACTTATTGAGCAGCAAATACAGGAATATAAAAATAATAATAAAATAACTGATTTAAGTTTAAAAGCACAAAGCATCTATACGAATATTATTAGTATTGAAGCAGAGTTAGCTAGCAGTAAAAGTCTAAATAATTATTATAATTATTTAGGTAATTATCTTGATAAAGGCAAAGATATTGAAGGAGTTAGTGTACCAGCATCTTTTGGTATAAATGATGCGGCATTAAATACTTTAATTAATCAACTAGTTGAGGTGCAAATAAAAAAAGATATTTTACTAGATGGTGGTCAAGTTAATAATCCTGCTATTTTGCAATATAACCGGCAAACAAAACAATTGTTATTAAATTTAAAGGAATCTGTTAATAGTAATAAATCAGCTAATAAATTAATTATTAAGGATTTTAAGCAAAGAATAAAAAAGCTGGAAAATTCTTTAAATGACATTCCTGAGGTTGAAAGAGAATTGTTGAGTATTGAGCGCTTACAGTCTATTTCTGAAAATATTTACATTTTTCTGCTAAAAAAACGTGCTGAAGCAAAAATTACTTCTTCCTCTAATGTGTCTGATAGTAAGGTGTTGGAACCGGCAATGTATTTTTCACAATCACCAGTCAGCCCAGTTAAATCAAAAAATTATATTATAGCATTTCTTTTGGGTTGTATTCTTCCATTATTGATTATTTTATTAAAAGAATTAGTAAATGATAAAATAATTACTAGAGTTGATTTAGAAAAAGCAACTTCTATACCAGTATTGGGGATGATTGGAAGAAATTATAGTGGACATAATTTACTTTCCGAGCAAAGCCCTAAATCTGCTGTTTTTGAGGGGTTTAGAGCCTTAAGGTCTAATCTAAACTTCTTTAATCTACAAGCAGATAAAAAAGTTTATTTAGTAACATCCTCTATAAGTGGGGAGGGTAAAACTTATATTGCAGAAAACTTGGCAATTGTGTTTGCTAAATCAGGAAAGAAAACTCTTGTAATTGGAGCTGATTTAAGAAGACCTAGATTATATGCTGATTTTATTTTAGAAAATAATCTTGGTATTTCAAATCATGTTTTAGGTGATAAAACTTTGTCTGAAGTTATACTAAAATCAGAGATTGAAAATTTAGATTTATTGGTTTCAGGACCTATTCCATCTAATCCTTCAGATGCTCTTCTAACTGAAAAATTCAAACAAATGTTATCTGAGTTAAAAAAACAATATGATATTATAGTATTAGACACACCTCCTTTAGGTTTAGTGGCTGATGCTTTGACCTTAATGAAGTATTCTGATGTTAATTTGTATGTAGTTAGACAAGATTATACTCAAAAAGGACTATTAACTTATGCTGATGATATGTATAATAAAGATAGGTTAGGTAATTTACACCTTGTATTTAATGACGTAAAGGAAGGGAGCGGAGCTTATGGTTATGGTTATGGTTACGGCTATGGTTACGGCTATGGTTACGGTTATGGAAATAATTATGGGTATACTCAAGGGTCAGAATATTTTGACGATAACAAAGAGTAAAAATAAGTAAAGATAAAAAGTATGCATAAAATACCAAAGGTGATTGCTGAAATTGGGTGTAATCACAAAGGAGAAATTGAAATTGCAAAACAACTTTTGAAAGTTGCAGCTGATAGTGGTGTAGAGGTAGCAAAATTTCAAAAAAGAACAAATAAAGAATTGTTAACTGAAGAGCAATATAATGCTCCTCACCCTAATCCTATTAACTCTTATGGTGATACTTATGGTGCTCATAGAGAATTTTTAGAATTTGATATAAGTCAGCATAAAGAGTTAAAAGATTATGCAGAAAATCTAGGATTAATTTACTCTACATCTGTTTGGGATACAACTTCTGCAAAGGAGATTTCTTCAATAAATCCTGAATTAATTAAAGTGCCATCAGCATGTAATAATCATTTTGAAATGCTAAAAGTACTAAGAGATGAATATGAGGGTGAGGTTCATATTTCTTTTGGTATGACAACTAAAAGTGAAGAAGAAGAAATTGTTTCCCTTTTTGAAGAAACTAATCAAGGTAAACGATTGGTTTTATATTCTTGTACATCTGGATATCCTGTTCCCTTTGAAGATATCTGTATGTTGGAAATAGTGCGTATTAAAGAAAAATTTGAGAATAGAGTAAAAGCAATTGGCTTTTCAGGTCATCATTTAGGTATAGCAGTTGATGTTGCAGCTTATACTTTAGGTGCAACATGGATTGAACGTCACTTTACAATGGATAGAACTTGGAAGGGGACTGATCATTCTGCATCTTTAGAGCCTACTGGTTTAAGAAAATTAGCTAGGGATCTAAAAGCTACTCATAAAGCCCTTACTTTTAAAAAAACTGATATTTTAGCTATAGAGCAGGTGCAAAGAGTTAAATTAAAATATAGAAAACAATAATGAGTATAATTGCTTTTATACCAGCAAGAGGAGGTAGTAAATCTATTCCTGAAAAAAATATTAAAATATTTTGTGGAAGACCTCTTATTTTTTGGAATCTACAGGAATTACAGGATTCTAAAGTAGATAAAATTGTTGTTGCTACTGATTCTGAGAAAATAAAGTCTGTTGTAAATTCTTTTGGTTTTTCCAAAGTTTCTGTTTTTAACAGGAGTAATGAAAATTCTCAAGATTTTTCCTCTACTGAATCAGTAATGTTGGAATATATAAAAAGTGTTAATCTTTCAGATTCAGACACCTTTATGTTGGTCCAAGCAACTTCACCTTTTACACAAACTACTCATTTTAATGAAGGGTTAGAGCTGTTTAAACAACATAATTCTATCCTTACTTGTTGCGAATCTAAACGATTTTCTTGGAGGGGAGGAAAGGCATTAAATTATGATATTTATAACCGACCTAGAAGACAAGACCATAAGGGAACATTAATTGAAAATGGAGCTTTTTATATTAGTTCTGTTTCAGATATAAAATCAACTCAAAATAGAATTTCAGGTGATATTGGTATTTATGAAATGCCAGAATATACTTATACTGAAATTGATGAGCAAGAAGACTGGATAGTTGCAGAATCTTTAATGAAGCGTTTTGTTTTGAATAATAAAATGCAAGATTTTTCAAAAATTAAACTATTCCTTTCAGATGTAGATGGAGTATTAACAGATGCAGGGATGTATTACACTGAGAATGGTGATGAGTTTAAAAAATTCTGTACTTATGACGGAATGGGCTTTCAATTATTACAAAAAACAGGAGTAAAGGTTGGTATATTAACTACTGAAGATAGGGAACTTAACAGAAGGAGAGCAAAGAAGTTGGGCTTAGATTTTGATTTTCATGGAGCAAAAGATAAACTACAAATTGTAAAAGATTTATGTGCTGCCGAAAATATTACTTTAGATCAGGTAGCATACATTGGAGATGATGTAAATTGCTTTGGCCTTTTATCTCATGTAGGGATTGCTGCTTGCCCTAACAATGCTGTGGATAAAATTAAAGCTATCCCAAATATTATGCATTTAGAACGAAATGGAGGTGATGGTGTCGCAAGGGAATTTGTTGAATTATTTCTTTCCTAATGGACTTTGATGTTGATGATCTTTACTCTCTTGAAAAATATCTGATATTAAATAATATTTCTAAAGAAGATGTTTGTCTTGTTGGGAGTACAACCTTATCACTAATAGGAATACGAGAACATAATGATATTGATATTGTTGTGCATTCAAACCATCATGATAAACAACTTACCAAACATCAAATTATTGAACAGGTAAATACTCCTTGGAGCACTTTGTTTTTGGATGATAATTTGATTGAAAATTCAGATTTACACATTTTGTATGATGGCTTTAAATTTGTAATTCCAGAACTTATTTATCATAAAAAGATTTGGCATAATAGAGTTAAGGATCAATCAGATATTATTGAGTTAAAAGAGTATGCGAAAATGCATGATAATTGGGATTGGAAATTGATAGAAGATGCTTTGCCAAAGTCATCATTTTTTAAAGTAATTTTAAAAAAAAATACAAATAGATTTCATCTGTATAATGAGAGATTAAGAAATTATTTTAGGTATGATGCTAGTTTACATGAAGATGCTTTTCAGATGATTCCAACTGCTCATTTATTGGCAAAACAAATTGTAAATAATTCTTTTAACCGATATGATTTAATAGTTCGTTTTATGGCTATTGATTCTTTTTTAAACGCTAAGAAAGAGAGTTTTGATTTGTATGAAAAGATGCAAGAAAAAAGAGGTGGTTCAGCCTATAAAAACCCTTGGAAAGTGTTTCAATCCCTAATATCTAACTTTAAAAACAATGGAGCTAATCCTGCATATCCAATTTTAGTTAATAAAGATTTACATATTGTTGATGGAGCTCATAGATTGGCATGTGCATTGTATTTTAATGTCCCGTTTATTGCTGTAAAAATTAATAAGAAACTCGATTTTTCTCCTTATGGAATTGATTGGTTTGAAAATAATAATTTTTCTTATGAAGAAATTGAGGTAATTCAGCAGAAAAAAAATAAAATATTTCAGAATAACAATTTGTATTTTGAGGTTGTATTATGGCCATCAGTATCCCAGTATTTTAATGAAATTGAAACACTTATAAAAGAAAAATATATTATACAGTCTTCTACTGATTATAAGGATATTTCTAATTTCACTTCTTATATAAAAGCATTGTATAAAATTGATGATATCAAGGATTGGAAAGTTGATTTAAAAATAAAAGGGATGTCATCTTACCCTAAAGATATTAGAGTCCTTAAAATAGAAATACTTGAACCTGAATTTAGAAAAAAAGAAAACGGACAGCTTATATCACGGAAAGTTGAGGCTTTAAAAAAGGAAATAAGATCAAAATATAAATCAAAAGTTGATAATTACTTTCATGATATAATTATTCATATTGGGGATAATTACTCACATACTAAAAAGTCAAATAAGCTGATTTAATGGATGAAGTAATATTAAATAAGGCTAAAAATGTAAAAGAGTTCCTAAAGTCTATTAGGCTTGATAATCTTGACTATTCTTCTTTTCTTTTGAATTTATTAGATATTTCTATTTCCAGAGGTAATGATATTGTTTTTATTGCTTTAGTTAAAGATGAAAGGATTGTATGTGCTGGGCTATTTTCAAAAAGTAAAAGACAATTACTTGGTATTAATTATAATATTCTATATTTATATGGGTATTCATTTTTTGATTATAATCAAGTTTATATACTTCCAAAGTTTAAAAACGAATTTTTTATTTTATTGAGGAAGTATTCTAAGTTACAAGCTCTTGATTTAGTGTTGTTAGAGAATATTAAATTTCCTGTATTATTGATAAATTCCATATTACAAAAAAAAACTATTCAGATTTTTGATAGTACTTTATCAAGTAAAGGTTTTACATTCATTGCTGGGAAGAAAAGTTTAAAGAGGCATAGAAATATTGTCAAAAGAGATTTTGAATATAAAGTTAAGCATTTAAAAGGAAGTATGATATCAGATGAAAATTATCAAGATCTTATTTATTTTCACAAAGAAAGGTGGGCGTTTGATAATTTTTGTAGTTCATTTGAAGATATGAATAGGATTAATTTCTATAAAAACCTGAAAGAGAATTCTCTTATGACAGTTATCACTCTGAATAATGAATTATTAGCTTTACATTTTGGTATTCTTAATGACAAAAGGTTGATTTGGCATACTCCAGTATTAAATGTTAAGTTCCTAGAGTTTTCCCCAATTGAAGTTTTGTTATTTGAAACCTCTAATTTTTGTGAATCTAATAACTTAAGATTTTTAGATTTTGGTTTAGGAGATGAAAAATATAAATATAGATTTTCTAATTCAGAAGAATCTATATATGATTATATAATTCCACTTAATTTTAGAGCTAGATCATTAGTATTAATTAGTAAGCTGCTAAAAAATATTTATAATTTATTTAATATAGCTCATTTACTTAAGAAAGGTTTTAGTTTTTTTAATAGAATAAATGTAGTTAAAAATAAAATTAATTTATATAAACTAATTGAAGGTGATTCAATATTTGAATTAAGTAATAATGATGTTAAGTTTAAGAAATTTACAGATTATAGTGAGTTTGTAAATTTTAAAAGATTAACTAGTAGTCCAGTAAAACGATTTCAATTTCTAAGGTTTAAAGAGGGTGATGGTTATTACTGTCTACATAAGGGATCTTATATTATCTGTGATGGATGGTCAAGGAGTAAATCAATATTTATTTCTGAAATTGATAAAGAATATATTTTTGAAAAAGGAAGTATGTTGTACGATTTCAATACTATTACAAGTTTTAGGAATAAAGGGTATTACAAATTTTTATTGAAGAAGATTATCTCTATTCTGAATGAGGATTTATATATATATAGTCTAAGTGATAATATAGCGTCAAACAAGGCTATTAAAGCTGTGGGTTTTAAGCTAATTAGACATAATTTAAAATAGATGAAGGGGTTATTTATTAAATTATGTTTTTTCACTGCTTATTATGTGGGTATTATAAATTTATTTTATCTCTTTACTAGCAAAAGACAGAGAGTTGTTACATTTCATAATGTAATTCCAGATAATTATTTTTATAATTCCATTGAGCAAGGGGTTTCTTGTACTGAGACTGTTTTTAAAGTTCAATTAAAAGAAATAGCTAAGAAGTTTGAGTTTACAACTGAAATAAATAAAAAAAATAGTTGTATGATTACATTTGATGATGGTTATCTAAATAATTATACTATTGCTATTCCTATTTTGGAAATAAATAATATAAAGGCAGTATTTTTTATAACTTATGATTTAGCAGTAAAGACTGAAGTTATTTGGATTGATTTGATTATGAAATGGTATTCTTATGTTCCTGAAGGAAGGTATTCTATTATCGGTAAAGAATTGAATATTTTAAAAGAGAATAGAAAGGAGGTTTTTAATCAGATTTTAGTTGAAATTTATAATGATTATAGTTTAAGGAATAAAGTTTTGGCAGATTTAGAGCAAGCTTTTAGTTTTACTCGCTTAATAATTAATGATAATTATAATAGATTAAGATTTTGTCCAATTTCACTAATAAATATTGAAAAAATGAAAATAAATAATCATCTTGTAGCTAGCCATACAATTTCTCATGATATCTTATCAAATCTATCAGATAAGTCATTAAATGATGATATTAAAGAATCTGAATCATATCTTTTTGATTTTTATAATACTAATTATTTTGCTTATCCTTTTGGTGGAGTTAAAGAGGTTTCAAAAAAGGTTCTAAAAAAATATTCAGAATCAAAATTTAATTATTGTTTTGTTAATTATTGGAATTTTTTTGGGAGTAGTAAAGATGAAAGTGTACAAAGAATTACACTTCCTAATACAGCAAATAAGTATGTAATTCATGCTTACTTATCAGGGTTATATTTTTTCTTTAAAAGAAAAGTTAATCATGTATAGGTTATTCCAATCAATAGGATTTGTTTTTTCTAACCTGTTTAGTAGGAAGGTTTATGATGTTGTTTTTTATTACCCTCAACATTTTAATAGAGATGAAAATAGTGAAAATCCATTTTTTAAGCCATATTATGATCTATGCAATAGAAATAACTTATCCTATATTATTCTTGAGGAGCCATGTGTAGGGTCAAAGTCAAATACTGCTAGCATTCCCTTTGATTTTATATTTTATGTTGTTCAGCTTCTTAGAAGGGTAATTCCTCTGGAAAATGTAATTGATAAGGATAATTCTATTGGTATATGGTTAGGTAAATCTTTGTTAAGGTCTTTTAAGTTTAAGAATGTTGTTGTTATTTCAAAAAGTATGCTGTCTTTTTTTCGAGGACTTAATTCAAGTGCTAAAATTTTTGACCTTCAGCATGGTATAATACATTCAAATAAATCAGATTATTTTATAAATAGTAATGTATCTGTTCACCTTGAAAGAAATGATGTTTTTTTATTGCTTTTTGGAGAAGGATTTAGAAATATATTAGTAGAAGAAGATTCAACTAATTATATGAAAAATCATTGTTTCCAATTAGGATTCTCTGAAAGTAATAACGAAAGTATTCATGATATTTTTAATAATAATATACTGATAACTTTACAGTTTACACACGATCACTCAAAAGAAGAAAATTTATCTTTATTGGATAGTATTAACTCATTTGTAAGTAAAAATCCTAATGTAAATTTTTATTTAAAGCATCATCCAAGATTTAATAATGAGGTAAATCTCTCTTTTCTTTTCTCTTTAGAAAATGTGAATATTGCTCCTGTTCATTTATTAGAGTGTTTCAAGCTATGTAGTTTGCATGCTACAGCTTATTCAACATCTGTTTTTGAAGCTGCTCAATATGGGATTCCAAGTATTATTATTAATCCATTGCAAAAGTTTGATTATTTTAAGTCTGATTTTAGATACCCTTTAGAATATTCAATCTCTGATTTTAAGGATAACCAGATATATCAGAAATCAGTTGAAGTAGTAATGAATTGGAAACAAGAATATTATTCTCCTTTTAATGAACTTAAATTTCTAGATTTATTAAAATGAGTAAGATAAAACTATTTCTTGGTGGGTATATTAATTACACTAATGCTCAAAACCTAAATTGCAGAGCAATAGCAGAATATTTGGATAAGAATCAATTTGAAGTTTTAGCCCTAACTATACATTTTGGAAAAAGAGAGTGTTTTGAGGTAAACACCTTTTATTGCTTCATACCCTTTAGTCTTTCAAAACATTTAGGGTTTTTATGGGGAATAATAAATTGTGATGTTGCTTATTTGCCTAAACATGTTGATACACCATTATGGGTGTTAAGGCTAGCTAAATGGCTTAATAAACCATTATTTACAACCATTGAAGGTAATGTAACTGATTTTTCAAAACCAAATCTTACTGCATTATTTGGCTCCCAGAAAAAAATGAAAAAGCATTTTGGTTTTTTTAATAAAATATTTGGAATTACTCAATATCTAATTAAAGAAACTAAATTAGTATTAAGGATAGAAGACAATCCTTTGTTTCTAGGAGTGGATGGGGGATTTTTTGCAAGAAATAAAGTTAAGAACCTAGAGAGTATAGTTTTTATTGGAGGCTTAATTAAAAGGAAAAGAATTGATGAGTTTTTATTATTAGCAAAATTATTCCCAGATTTGCACTTTAAGGTTGTTGGAGGCGGACCAGAGAGAGGGAAATTGGAAAGAAATAGTTCCTTAAATGTTACTTTTTTTGGAGTTTTAGATCATAAAGAAATGAATAAGGTTTTTGCATCTTCAGACTTAATGTTCTTGCCAGCAAAATCTGAAGGATTTCCTAAAGTAATATTAGAAGCTGCATCAGCAGGGATTCCTTCAATAGTTTATAATTCTTATGGAGCATCTGATTGGATGGAGCATAAAATAAATGGTTTTATTGTTAATGATTTTGAAGAGGTTAATTGTGTTGTTGATGAATTGTTAAATAATTCAGATTTGCTGAAAACTACATCTGAAAATGCAGTAAAATTAGCTAATAATTTTGATTGGAAAAATGTAATTATGGAGTGGGAAAAAGTGGTCATAAATTTATATAATGGGAAATAAAAAACAATATATTGTTATTACCCCATTCTTTCCTAGTGATAATAGTCATGTGGGGAGTTATATTTATGATCAAGTTAAAACAATAATTGATTTGACTAATTATGATGTTAAAGTTATAAAAGTAGCATCTATTTTCTCTTTCGAGAAGGATTATTTCTTTAAGGGTATTGAAGTTAAGATATTTAAAATGTTAGATTTTCCATTTTTTATTTTTCCAGGAATTTTTAATTGGGTTAATTCAATGATGATAAAGAAATTCTTTAATAGAAATAAATATTTTGAAAACTTATCTATTATTCATGCTCATGTTTGTTATCCTTCAGCTTATCTAGCAAATGCAATAAAATATAATAGAAAAGTGAAAACTATAATTCAACATCATGGAATAGATGTTTTGCAATTACTCAATGGAAGGTTTTCTTTTTTAACTAAACTACAAAATGATTTTATAAGGAAACGAACTTTAAATCAATTAAATATGATTGATTTGAATGTGAGTGTTTCTAATAGGGTTAAAAATGAATTACATACATTTGATAAATATAAGCCAAAAAAGGAATATATACTTTATAATGGTGTAGATAGATTTAAATTTTATCCAATAAGTGGTCTTAAAAAAACTGATAAATTTCAAATTGGGTGTGTAGCAAATTTCTGGAAAATTAAGGATCAAATTAGTCTGATAAAAGCAGTTGAGATTATGATTGCTGATGGATTTAAAGATGTTAGGTTAAGATTAATAGGAGAAGGAGTAGAGTTGGAAAAGTGCAAAAAGTATGTGTTATATAAAAAATTAGAAAAATATATTTTTTTTGAGAAACAAATGAAACATGAGAATCTTAATAATTTCTATAATGAGTTAGATTTATTTGTTTTACCATCTTATTATGAAGCCTTGGGTTGTGTTTATTTAGAGGCTTGGGCAGCTAATATTCCGGTTATTTCAGTTGAAGGGCAGGGTTTTTCTGAATTAGTTTCTGAAAATGAAATGGAAAATTTAATTGCTAAAAAACAGTCTCCAGAATCATTGAAAGATAGGATTTTTGAAGAATATAAGAAGAGAAGAATTTATGTTTTTAATGAAAAGTATGATATTAGAAATACAATTTCTGAATTTGTAAAATTATACTTGTAAATAAAAAAGAGCAACCATTTGGTTACTCTTTTTTATTGGTTTTTTTGTGGGGTAGCAGGATTACAACCTCTACTCTTTTCACTAGATTACAGCAAGCGTTAAAACTAAAATTTGCACCACTTTTTGCACCGCTAACCAATCTACTAAAACAAACTTAAGAAATTAATTGGATTTTCTGAGTAATTGTACTTCTTCATACCAAAGTGGAATAATTTTGTGTAAACTGTAATCCGTCAGACCAAAGTGGACTGTTTAGTTTAAAAGTCTAGTATATGGTTTTTGTTAATTTTAACCTTATTAAATTAATAAAGATGACAGACAAAGAAAACGCAATGAAGTTCATAAAAGAAC
>Ga0206126_10000048_pt1 | contig 147943 bp, 123 predicted proteins | sample Helgoland_Spring_5_FD_148621 | JGI IMG/M metagenome (GOLD analysis project Ga0206126, IMG submission 148621) | Pelagic subsurface seawater microbial communities from Kabeltonne, Helgoland, North Sea - Helgoland_Spring_Bloom_20160412_1 | ecosystem: Environmental > Aquatic > Marine > Epipelagic...
TTGTCAGGCATTATATTTAGAAGAACCCCGTACTCGTTTGAGTGCGGGGTTTTTTTATGGGTGTCTGGAAAGGCTGCGATAAAGGGGTCTGACCCCTTTACTCTGTTTTGGGGCCGCGTTGCGGTCGGCAGCGCGGTGCGTTTAATCAAACCGGTTGTTATTAAAAGGTGCCGCGTATCTTCAAAGCCAGCACCGGCCCTGCATCGGAGCAAGAGTCTTCGATCTCTTCGATGTAACCGGTTGCAATCGTGCCTCCGGCATATCGAGTGCGCACGCGGCAGCGATCTCGAGAGTCACGCACTTCGAACCGATAGATCACCCCAGTGTTGCCTTGGATTTCGGCCCAGCCAAAATAGGAGCCGATCTTAGGATACTGCTCGGTTTTATCAATGTCGTAAACCTTGAATTCGTTGTAGAACTCACGACGATAGTTGATGCCGTAATTCATATTTCTGAACGACGGGATATCATGACGGAATCCGAAGCTGTAGCTGCTGCCTCCACCGCGCATTGAACGCTCTCTGTCTATATTCAAAAAGGGATCGACCAATGTGGATTCTTCGAGATTCAATCCCGCGGTAACCAAAATCTGTGGCTGATTAACGAAGCTGAGACGGAGGCTTCCATCTAGTCTTACGCCGTAGCGCTCGCCGTCGCCAACGTTTCCTCGTGCTGAGAGGACCTCTGTAGCAGTCGATACGTCTACGTTGTCGATTACATCCTCTAAATCTTCAAAAAAGAAATTGGTGTTAATTACCCCAGCGTCCTGCGGTAGGCGGTATTCGAAGTTGGCTTCGTAGCGCCAGAGCTGTTGTTGGCGGAGATCGGCATTTCCTTCGAACGCGTTTTGTTCGTCGTCACCCGAATCGACGCCAGCGGTGAAGTCCCTGAAGCTCAATTGTTGCACGTCTTTCTCGATAGTCGCTCGGAACTGTACAGAGGTTGTTAAATCGAACCGGTAATCAAAACGGGGTCGGAAGAAAGTAAAACTTCGTGATCTGTTGGACGTTCCGCTCTGCGAAATGGTGCTGTCCTCGAACAACATCGTGCTTTCAAGACTCATACGGTCATTCAGCTGCCAGTTATGAATAGCGAAATATTCGTTGCGTAGCTCTTCTACCGTGCCGGTTGAATCTGTGACTGCCGCAAGCCCGCCAAAGCGCTCGCCCACCGAAGGGGTTCCCTCGAGTCCTAACTGCAGGGAGGTATCAAGGGTGGTCTGTGCCCGCTCGATACCAGCTTCGACGGAATGTGCTTGAGAAAAATTGGCGATATAGGAAGAGCGGACAATCCTCTCGCGCGTGCGTTCGACGTTAGACAGAAACAGGTCTCTTTCTAATAAGGTGCCATCGACCTGATACCTGCTACGCACGCTGTTGTTGTCTGCATCGTTGAAAATATACAACGTCTTCCAACGATTGCCATTGCCAAAAACATGCATGTAGTCGCCGCCAACTTCCCAGGAGCTTTGCTCGATGGGTATCGTATCGCGCTCTACGGTGCGTGCTGCGGGGGTCACTGAAAAGTCTGTTAATATGCGGTCTGCGTACGAATCGTAGTCGTTGTCGTTCCACTGCAAATTAATGTTAGCAGTGTCTTGTCTGCTGAATTCATAGCCTAAATTCGCTTGAAGCGTGGTTGGCCATGCGTCTCTGCCTTCATCCCGTTTTACCGTATTAGACAGAACGCCATTCACGTCGAACGCGCTTTCGAAACCGTCTCTATACTCCCATCGAGGCTCAAGCTCGGCGCTGAGAAAATAGTTTAGTTTTCGGTTTTGACCGGTGACCGACAACTTGGCGCCCGGTTGATACTTTCCGTCATGATAGTGGTCGGTGTTTAGCTCATAGGCATAAGACTGACTGCTTTGCGCCTGCTGCAAAACGACGTTAATAATCTGATTGCCGCCCCGCACATCAAGATCGCCTGAGGTGCCGCGGATGATCTCAATATACTCAACCTCGGTTGCGGGTATCCGAGACAGCTGTGCGTTGCCTTCATTACCTTTACCCGCGACTCTTCGGCCATTAATTAGCACCTGATTACCACCAGCACCTAGGCCACGTCGGCTGTCGCCTCCGCCACGTGCGAGGTTGATGCCGGGGATACGAGCGAGCATATCGTTCACTGAAAATGGCTGATACTGATCGAAGAACTCAGCCTGATAGACAACGGTCGACGACTCTTCGTCGCTGTCTGTTGGTTCTTGAGACCACGCTTTCTGGGGCTGCGCAATAATTATAGACGCAGCAGTTGCGATAGCTAGCGGTAGTAATTTCTTTAAAAAATTATTATTTTCAATGGGCTGCATGGCTCGCACTCTAATCTGAAGAGGATGAAGACTACCACAGGCCTGCTCGTCGATTTTATGGGGAATTCATGATTTTTTGTAACAGACCTGAGCCGAAAAACGAGCGTTCGAGGAACGATCAGTAGGCGCATCGAAGTACACCTCAGCAGCCATAGTATCTTTCGTGTAAAGCCTGCGCGGGATTGTCCTGAGTGAGGTAAACTTAACGCCCCGGCCGAGAGAAGTCGGTCAGCCTTTAAGTATCCAACCGCGCGGAAGCAGTAGCATGAAAAGCCTCGATCAAAGCCAACGATTTCTCTTTGATAAACACCCCATACGTGGCCAGTACGTATCGTTAGACGAATCGTGGGAACGCATTGTCTCGCAGTCTGGGCTCGAGGGTCGTGCGCTGACATTGCTTGGAGAGGCGCTTGCTGCGATGGTGCTGCTTGTCGATACCCTTAAAATAAAGGGTAGCGTAATTCTTCAGGTTCGTGGCAGCGGACCCCTTGGATTGCTTGTGGTTGAGGCGAATTCAGAGAACCAGATCCGCGGAATAGCAAGGCAGGTTGGCGAGATCCCGGACGAAATGGATCTTGCGCAGATTTTTGGTAGTGAATATTTCGTGATCACGATTAAAACTGATGGTGCCGAGCCGCATCAGGGTATTGCGCCTTTGCAGGGTGCCAATTTTGCAGATGCCCTAGAACATTATTTCGCGACGTCAGATCAGTTAGCGACACGCTTCTGGCTCACGTGCGATAAAGACAATGTAAGTGGAATGCTATTGCAGAAGCTACCCGGTAAAGCGGCCGATGAAGACGCATGGAATCGTGTGGTTATGCTCGCCGACACACTTTCAGCGCAAGAACTAAAGCTGGCGGAGTTGGAGAGCCTTCTTTACCGTCTCTTTCACCAAGAAGAGATACGGCTGTTTGACTCAAACCCTCTCGAGTTTTATTGCAGCTGTTCGCGCGAGCGCACAGGTGCGATGCTACTAACCCTCGGTAAACCCGAAGTGTTAGAAGTGTTGGAGCAGGAAGGAGACGTGTCGGTAACCTGTGAGTTCTGCAATCAGCACTATCGTTTCGACAGCATAGACGTCGAACAAGTGTTTCTCAGCTCAGAGAGAATAGGGCCTAGCATAACCGCACACTAGTTTTCGTCATTGATCAGCCCTCCCTCGATAAGAGGGATTAGCCAACCTCTATCCAATAGGAATAACCACCGAGCTCAGATTCGTGCGCACGATATTCTGAATTTCGGTCGCCAATTCTTTATAAAAGTGGCGCTGAGGAGAGGTACTCCTCCAGGCGAGAGCGTGGTTGCGCATCACGTTCACCCCTTCCACGTCGGCGACTCGTAATTCCTTCTCATCGCGGATCTCAGACTTCGCATAGAGGGCTGGCAGAAAGGCGATACCCATACCCATCACCACCATTTGGCGCAACGTATCAAGGCTTGTGCCTTCGTAGTCGCGACGCACTTCGGCGCCAACTTTCTCGCATAGCTCGGTGATTTGACGATGAAAAAGATGGTGCTCGCCAATGGTTAAGACTTGCTCGCCTAAGAGATCCATGCGGTTTATCGTTTTCTTGTTTACGAGCTTATGATCGCGCGAAATAGCCAATTTGAGGGGTTCTCTGAAGAGAGGCACCACAACGAGGCTGCTCGACATGATCGGTTGAGTGCTTAAAATGAAATCGTGCTGCGAGTTTAATAAACCGTATTCGAGGTCACTCGGTGCATCTTCTCTTACATAGAGTTTGAGATCGGTATACTTTGCATGGATAGGCGAGAGGATGTGGGGAAGTAAATAGGGGCCAAGGGTTGGTGTAACCCCCATTCGATAAGTGCCAGCGCCGCCTCCAGACAGCGAGCCGGCCTGCATGGCAAAGCCTTGTGCCTCTTCTATGATCCGGCGCGCACTGGTTAGTAGTTCGCGGCCCTCGATAGTCAGACTTGTCCCGCTGCGTGTGCGCTCGAACAGTTGTACGTCTAAGAGCTCTTCTAAGCTGGCTACTTGATTACTTAGCGTTGGTTGGGTGACATTCAAACGGAGGGCTGCTTGGCGGAAGCTTCCATGCTCCGCAATTGAGGCGAAATAACGAATATGCTTTAAGCTTAACTTGTCGATCGACTCCATCTAGAGGCTCCTGTCGAGGTTCGTGAGCGAGATTGATTTTTTGATCAGGTACCTTTTATACCTCATTTCTTAGAAGTATAGAAAATTACTATCACTAATCTTTAATAAGTGACTAATGCTTATCAAGAAGACTTGCCTATTATTGGCGTAGTAAGCACATTGTATTAATTTGAGAGTTTAATTTTATGGAAAAAGTTATTTCCGGCTTGGTGCAATTCAAGTCCTCGTCTTTTGAAGACAGAAAAGAACTGTTCGCAGAACTCGCGAATGGGCAAAGCCCCGAAGTCTTATTCATTACCTGCGCCGATTCGCGCATCGATCCCAACTTGGTTACACAGACTGAGCCGGGCGATCTGTTCATCATTCGCAATGCAGGCAATATCGTGCCCCCTCATACACGCGTCGCGGGCGGTGTTACCGCGTCTATTGAATACGCTGTAGCCGTGCTCGGCATCAAGCACATCGTGGTGTGTGGCCATTCAGACTGTGGCGCAATGAAAGGCGCGCTGAATATTGCCGCACTTGCCGATCTGCCACATGTGCAAGACTGGCTCGACCATTCACGCGCGGCTGTCGAAATTGTAAAAGCCAAGCGTGGGCAAGCATCGGCGTCTGAACTCGACGCCGTGACCAAGCAGAATGTTCTGCTCCAGCTTGATCACCTGCGAACCCATCCTGCAGTAGCAGCAAAGCTTGGGACGGGCGAGATCGACATGCATGGCTGGGTCTATGACATCGAACACGGCAACGTTGCCGCCTACGATGACACACAGCATGAGTTTGTATCGATTGAGGAGCGTTACGCAGCGCTTATCGAAGCGAGCGCCAAAGCTGCAGCTACCGCCTAATAACAGGCAATCGCCAAGCTCGCTAAGAGAGAAGGCTCATCTCCGAGGAGAAAACCATGCTTAATTTCAGAACGGACAATCTACGCGGGGACCTTTACGGAGGCCTGACCGCAGGTGTTGTTGCTTTGCCACTCGCGTTAGCGTTTGGCGAGGCGTCTGGCGCTGGCCCGATCGCGGGTCTCTATGGCGCCATCTTTGTAGGATTCTTCGCTGCGCTTTTCGGTGGCACCGAAACCCAAATTTCTGGCCCAACAGGCCCGATGATTGTGGTGTTCGCAGGTGTTTACGCAACGCTGAACGGCGAGGTGGAGTTAGTCTTCGCCACCGTAATACTGGCAGGTGTGTTTCAAATTTTATTTGGGGTGCTAAAGCTCGGCCAGTACATCAAGCTCGTTCCTTATCCTGTGGTATCAGGTTTTATGAGCGGAATTGGTTGCATCATCATCGCATTGCAATTTAGCAGGATGTTCGGCCGCGAGCCCGAAGGCGGGGGCACAATACCCGCACTTGCTGCTATTCCAGGGGCAGTCATGGACCCCAATCTCGTCGCACTGGGCATCGCTGTTGTTACGCTATTGATCGTTTTTAAGTGGCCTAAGATGTGGGGCAAGGTCGTTCCACCACCCCTCGCCGCGTTGGTTATCGCTACCCTTATTAGTCTAGTTGTCCCAGGTGCGCCAATTCTCGGTGATATTCCCACGGGTCTGCCTAGCTTCTTGGTGCCGAGTTTTAGTCAGGACACCCTGCTTATTGTGATGGAGGCGGCGATAATCCTAGCTCTCTTAGGCTCGATCGATAGTCTGCTGACATCGCTTGTAGCGGACAATATGACTCGCACCAAGCATAACTCGAATAGGGAGTTAGTCGGCCAGGGACTAGGCAACATGGCGGCTGGCTTTTTTGGCGGTATCCCCGGAGCGGGCGCGACTATGCGCACTGTGGTAAATATTCGTACGGGCGGTCAGACTAAAATATCGGGCATCGTGCACAGCTTACTGCTGCTAGCGATCGTGGTTATCTTGGCACCGCTCGCCTCGCAGATACCGCATGCGGTGCTCGCCGGAATACTCGTCAAGGTAGGTTACGACATTATCGACGTCTCTTATCTGAAAAATGCCCACCGTGGGCCGCGCTGGGATCTTGCACTTATGGTGCTTGTGCTCGTGCTGACAGTATTCGTAGATCTTATTACCGCAGTCGTAGTGGGCGTTGTTATGGGTGCGTTAGCATTCGTTAAACAGATGGCAGATGCACAGCTTCTTCGCATGGGCGGATCACGCGAAGACGGGCAGGTTGAATACTCAGATGAAGAAGAGGCGCTATTCGCTCGCGCGAAAAAGCGCATTACGATGTTCGATTTCGGTGGACCATTAAGCTTCGGCGCCGCCGCGGATCTAGGACATCAGGTGCGTGAAAATTCGCGAGGCAGGGGGCAGGCGCTGATACTCGACTTTAGCTCGGTGCCGTTCGTCGATGTGTCAGCAGCGCGCGCGGTCGAGACGATCGGATGCGACGCCGACTCGGCAGGAAAAAAAGTGTTTATCTCCGGTATGAACGACAGCGTGAAGGCTGTCTTAACGGGCCTGAGCGCAGACTGCTGTTTAAGCGATGAAAATTATTATTCTAAGCGAATCGATGCCATCAGGGCGGCGGTTGCATACATCGAAGGGTCGCCTAATGACGGCGGCAGCATTGAAACCGGAGCCTCCACGCGGCCTTCTTAAGCGCTCCCAAAGATCAAGAGCGCGCAGACAGCGTTAACTCGAAGCAGTAAGCATGAGTGGTATTGGCGTTAGTCGGTGCCCCCTCCTTGATAGGCCAACTCGGCATTGACGAGTTGGCCTTTTTTTTCGTGTCCGACGTATTAAGCGCAGACACTAGAGTGGGTCGGGAAAACTCTCAACGCGAAAGCTGTTAAACTTCGGCGCTTAATTCTCAGGCCGGCTCGCCTGCATCCAAATTCGAAAGACCTATGATTCCAACTGACAAAGACCTCTGGTTCCTGCCCCTCGGTGGCTGCGGTGAAATTGGGATGAACCTTAACCTGTTTGGCCACAATGGTAGTTGGTTAATGGTCGACTGCGGCATCACCTTCGAGGACTCTGTAGCAAGCCGAACGGGCAATCGGGTCGAAATGCCAGACCCTCTCTTTATTGCTAATCGGCATGAAGCCCTTGCTGGCATTATTGCCACGCATGCGCATGAAGATCATATTGGCGCGCTGCCCCATCTCTGGGAGCAGCTTCGCTGTCCAATCTATACAACACCGTTCACACGCAACGTGGTCGCTCGCAAGTTTGCTCAGGCGGGTATTCGTGCGCCTCTCGTGACCGTGCACCCCGGCGAGACTATCGAGATTGGTCCGTTTAAGGTTACTTGGGTGCCGATAACGCATTCGACACCTGAGACGAACGGGCTTTTAATCGATACCCCTGCGGGGCGTGTGCTGCACACAGCGGACTGGAAAGTAGATCATGCGCCAGTGGTAGGTGAACCGATTCAGCCTAAACTCTTTCAAAGCATCGGCGATCGTGGTGTCGGCACGATTATCTGTGATTCGACGAATGCTCCGCTCAAGGGCAGTTCAACGTCGGAGTCTTCGCTCTTCGATGGTTTGCTTGCGGCAGTGCAGGCGAGTCCTCAGCGCGTTGTTGTCGCTTGCTTCTCGAGCAACGTGGCGCGGCTTCAAACTATCGGCAACGTCGCGCATGTGGCATCACGCTATATTGGCCTACTAGGGCGCTCATTGATCAATATGCATGGCTGCGCGCGCGGTGCGGGCTACTTATCGGATAACTTTAACCTTGTGCAGTCTAATCACCTCGGCTATATGCCGCCAGAGGAGGTGCTTGCTATCGCAACGGGAAGCCAAGGCGAGGTGGGCGCAGCGCTGTATCGCCTCGCTCAAGACAGCCATCCAGATGTCAGTTTGGCGGCTGGTGACCATATTATTTTTAGTTCTAAGACGATTCCAGGGAATGAGATAGAGGTGGCGAGTCTGATAGCGATGTTCGAGGCACGCGGTATTCGCGTCACCCAAAACGAATTTGAAGGAAAGCCTATTCATGCAACAGGCCACCCTTGCGCCGAAGAGTTACAGCAAATGTATCAGTGGATTCGCCCTCGAGTTGCTGTGCCGGTGCACGGAGAGGCGCGTCATATGGACAGCAATGCGCGCATCGCAGCGGCCTGCGGCGTGCCGGTGCAGCTGAGAGGGCAGAATGGCGACCTTTTCGATCTCGTGCTAGATAAGGTCAAACCCTCGGCAGCACCCGTAGGCAGGCTCTGGTTCGATGAGCGCAAGCGAGTGCTCGAGAAAGTCTGATCCGCAGGAGCACGACCACTAGCCGATTGGCCAGTCTGCCGCATCGCGCGTGTCGAGCGTCTGAAGAACCGGCCCTGGCGACCAACGCGCGACATAGGAGCCTATTGGGTCATAAGTTTCGGTCTGCTTCTGCAGATTAAAATGGCGACCGCCGCGGGGGTCTACGCCAACGCCAGCAATATACTGCCAGTTGCCCCAATTTGAGGCGACATCATAATCGCAGAGCTGATGCTCGAACCATGCAGCGCCATAGCGCCAGTCCATCTCTAGTTCATTGACCAGACAACTTGCGGCAATCTGTCTGCCACGATTTGATAAATACCCTGTGGCCTTGAGCTGTTTCATACAGGCATTCACAAGCGGGTAGGGAGTCGTGCCCTGACACCATTTTTCGAAGCGCTCTGGGTAGAAGCACTTGAAACCGCCGCAGGAGCTAATGCCGCGCGGCGAGAAAAGCTTGGGGCCTATTTGCACCGCGATCCACTGAAAGTACTCGCGCCAGAGGAGCTCTATGTAAAGCCAATAGGTTGAATCGTTTGCCCCCGTAGCTTGTTCGTAGCTGCGAAGATGACTCAGCGCTCGGCGGACAGAAAGGCTGCCGCTGTTAAGCCAAGGTGAAAACTTCGAGCTCGTGTCCCAGCCGTCTAGTTCATTGCGCGTTTTCTTGTAGCTGCTCGCGTGAGTCGACCCGAAGTAGCTCGTCAAATGACGTTTAGCTGCCGACTCGCCTCCTTCGAAAAATGGCTCGAGGTGGCTATAACCACTGTGGTCAGGGATTTCAGCTTTGCGGAGTTCGGCGAACGAGATGCCTGCAGGCAATGGAGGCAGAGACGCGGGGGCGGCGACAGGCAGCATCGTGTCTGTGCGTTCGGCGAGTGTGCGAAACTTCGAATAACTCACGACTCTGTCCTGAGGCAGAGGCGAGCTATTTCGGTCGAACAGCGTGTAGGTGTCCTGTATGTCGATAATAAGCTGTGGTCGTCTCGTTGCGAGCCCAGCAAGAGCCGCAGCTTCGTCGGTACCGGGAAGAAAGCTGCACACCACTCTATCGATGGCGTGGCGTTCGACGAGTTCGGCCAGACAGCGATCAGGCTCTCCGACGACGAAGAGGATCTCTTGGCCGTAGGTGGCTAGCGCGACGCGCAGGTCGGCCAAACACTGCCGAATGAATTGCCAGCGGTGCGCCCCCATCAAAGCGGTGTGGAAGCGATACTGACTAAACCAGCGCGGCTCGATGCAATACACGCAGAGAAGGCTTTCGGACTTTGCCGCGGCAATCAGCGCGGCATTATCATCAATTCGCAGATCCTTGGTTAGCCAATAAAGAGTCTTGTGCATTGGTCGTCGAGCCTTGTGTCTAATTTGCTGCTAGAGCTTGATAAACGCGAGAGCGTAATTGCTATTGAGTGGAATAACTAACTGGTGCTGAATCGAGTCATAGCACATCGAAGCGGCGCTCGGGATGCCCTCGGCGATTAACGTCGCTTCTTGGCCGGGTAGGATGCGCGACACACTGCCGAACCGCACGCTGCTGACATACTTAGTGCCGTCTTCGAGGATGACTACGCCATCGTTGCCACCCTCAACCGCGTATTCAGTGCCGAGCAGTTCACCATTCGGGCTGAAGGTAAGTACGGCGTTGTCTCCGATGTTGACCACAACGACATCGCCGTTGCCGTCGATCGCGACACCGTTAGGGATCGCCAGCGGTGCACCATCGATTAATACAGACACCTCGCCTTCGGCGCTGATTTTATAGAGACGCTCCGGCGGGCGCGTGTTTGACGCATAGATTGTGCCGTCGGCGCTCACCGCGATCCCGTTGAGCAATGTCGCGCCCGGTACAGGAATGTTGCGAAGTGGCCTGCCGCTTTCGAGATCGAATTCACGAACAAAGCCAGAATCCACTGTGTAGAGCGAGCCATTAGCGATGGCACTGCCCAAAGGTTGGTGGAGTTCGAGGCCGTCTCGCGTTACCCCAATCCATTTTGGCGTATGCACGCTGCCATCCGGATTGATTAGTGAGACGAAGCCGTCGTTCTCGGTGCCGTCACCCGGGTTGCCGTTATTCATCGCAAGGATCAGGTTGCGAGTCGGATCGAAAGTGCAGCTTTCTGAGAAGTGAAACGCGCCGTAAACCTTGACGTTGTCCGACATGAGTTTGCGCTCGCCGGCCTCGTTGACTGAACCAATTGGCTCGCCCACCCGAAACTCCTGCGCGTTAACTGCGCCGGCGAGAAGTAGGCCGCTCGCGACTAGCGAGGCGTTGATGCCTAGACACGCCAGCTTACTGAGCATTGAGGACTTGTTAGATGTGGTGGCATTACGCATAGATCGATTCCTTTCATTAATGTCTGACAGAATTAGCTTCCATGATACTACGCATGGCAGCGCCATGGAGATGGGCGGCTGTTGTATTTAGTCCCATTCGCGCAGGTGCTCATTTTGTCCAGCAGCTATCTTCCCCACATTGGCGGGTAACTGTTGGGTAGATTTCGACTCATTGCCCTGAAAGTCCCCCACAACTCCTTGTTACGAAATCATAGGCTGAATTAGTCTTTTGATGGGGTGGCTAGCTGTATTGCTCCCCAGAATCAGCCTATGCAAATACCGAGCTTGGAGCTCGAATGCAACGTAGGGAGCAGACAATGCCTCGTCATCCGGATTTAAACCGAAAACTATTACTCCTCTACTTTAGCGGTCTGAATACTCGTATCGACAAACACAATAAGCTCGCGCGCGAATTGGGTATCGCAAGGCAAAATATTAGTAAGTGGATTAATGGTTCCGATACTCATGAGAAAGATTCGGTCCCCACTCCTCAGGTAGCTCCTATCGCACGACTTTTTTCGATTGAGCCAGCGTGGTTACGGTTACCGTTTGATGAATTTGAACGGCGTGTTCAGAGAAGGCTCGAAGGATTGAACTTGGTTGAGCAACTTCGCGTCCCCTCAGTCTTCACCAATGTTCCCTGCGAGTCGCCTTTCAACTTTGTTGGGCGGGATGAAGCGCTTGGGGCCCTTGGCTATGCCTGGGCGAACGCACGAGTGTCCTGTGTCAATCTCCATGGATTCGGCGGGATAGGGAAGTCGGCATTAGTCGATGCATGGCTTGCAGGAATGATGAATCGAAGCTATTGCGGGGCGGATCTCGTTTTTTTATGGTCGTTTTCGCGGTCGCAAGAATTGAACGTAGCAATAAATGAGGCGCAGTTCCTAGACGCAGCAATGACGTGGTTAGGGCTTTCGAAGAACCCTTACGCATCGGCAACACAGAAAGCCACGGCCATCATCGGGGAGATTGGTTCAAAACGCACACTGATCGTTATCGATGGGCTAGACCTGTTGCAGAGGGTTGAGCGAGGACGGGGGATACTCGACGCAGCCGGAATCCAACATCTGATTAATGAGCGCACAAGAGACGGAGCCGGTTTGCTAGTAACAAGTTCGCGACTTCCAGCAAAGTACCTATCAAACCGGAGGGCAGGGGGCGTGCTCGATCTATCGCTCTCGGGCATGGGTCTGGCAGAAGCAATGGAGTTTTTCGAGAATGAAGGAATTAGCACTGATCCGATTATCGCTGAAGAACTCGCGGAGCAGTTTGGCGGACATCCACTAGCCCTAAAATTTGTTTCCGAACTCAGTGCTTCAAGAATCGAGCGGGGATTGGATGGAGGGTTGGACGCAGGTTTTATCGGTCGATCGCTTTTTGGTCATACTCCCAGAACAAATAAATTGATTAAGTTAGTAAGCGATATTCATTTGATAGCCCAACAAAGCGTGGCCTGGTGCCTGCAAGACAGCGCAAAAAAAGTGCTAAATACTCTGGCGCTTATAGGCCATGGCCTTACGTTATTAGAACTCATTGTGCTGCTCGAAAAATACTATGCGCTTAGGCCAAAAACCACGCAGCGTGTTGTTCGGGAATTAACGGAAGCCCACCTCGTGACAATCAGCGTCTTGGATAAAATGGCGTCTCACGCATCTAAAAGCAAAGCGCCGATACCTGAGACCGAGCCTCTTCTGCGCTTACAGCCGTTAGTTGCCGACGCTTGCAATGTTGCGCTTGAACAGTCCGAACCCTCGGAATGTAAGGGTCGCCGCAGCGATTTATTTGATGGGCTAGTGGCTCTCGCTGAGGTTCCTGGCATCACGATCGAAGACAGAACGAGATTGTTCCTGTTAGCGGTAAAGCAAGGCGTGAAAGCCGAACGATTTGAAGAGGCCTATGATATTTACTTTCAGCGATTAAAACAGGATAGCGCTGTGCTTGGCGCGGAAAGCAAAAGAGCTGAAAAGCGCACTCTCGCGGTCTTTTTTGAGCGCCATTGGGATACTCCACTGCGCCAGTTCTCTGCGCTGGCCAGGATGCGATTAAATGCTAGCGCAGCAACTAACCTCATGGCGTTGGGTTTAACAGCTGCTGCGTCGGCCCCGGCCTTTGCCAGTGTGAGATGGTTTATTAGTCAAGGGTACAACAAAGACGCATTCCAGATCGCAGGTCCGTTAATGTCGATGCTAATTGCAACTGGGAAACTAGGAGTGGCGCAGGATCTTATGAACGAATTGGCGCCCCTGGACGACATCGAAACAGATAGGGCGTTGCGTTCCGCAGCGTTTAGTTTTAGTGGGTTAGTCGCTTTTCTGCAGGGTCAGAAGGAATTGGCTCTCCAAGCCTTCGAAGAATCTGAAGCGATTCTCCAAACAGAGAAAATCGGGGCGCCTTTGTTCCCTACAGTGAGTTCTCATTACTGCGTGTTCTTGCTGGAAATGAATCAGACCCAACAGGCTTTAGCCCGCAGCCTACAAACCTTGGCATGGCGCGAGGCGGGAGATTGGCAGACAAAGGTTGATGGCCCCACGCTCGAGGCCAACGATCTTATGGTGTTAGGCTTTGCTTATTTTCGTCTCGGTTTTATACCCGAAGCAGAGGAGCTTTTTGAGAAGCAACTGTCCATTCTTGTCGCGGCTGAGGAGTGGCTTTAACTTCCTGCCGGTCTAGTTGCGCGGGCGCAATTTTATGCTGCAATAGGGTCTCATGCTGCTGCGAAGGCAGACCTAAATGAAGCGTTGCGTATTGCAGAGAGAACAGGCGCTATACTGAGTCGAATTGATGCGTTGCTCTGCTTTACGCAGCTGCATATAACGGAAGGTAGTCTAGACTATGCGCGAGCTTATCTTGCCGAGGCAAGTCTACTCTCAGATCAGATCCACCTCGCTTACTATGCCGACAAAATACAGTCAGCGGAGAATGAAATAGATGCCCCTAGCGTAGCGGCAATATGAGTGGGCAAGAGTGTCGCGGCGAAGCCAAGCGGGAATAACGAGTTTAAAAAAGGCCGGATGATTGCTCAGCCGGCCTTTTGTACTTTTCTAGAATCCAAACAGCGCTGCTGCTTGGCGAGTAGAGATAGACTTAGTCGTTAGCAGAAGCCATTGAGCGTGCTTCTTGTGCTTTACGCTCAGCGACGAGTGTCTCAAAGCCTTCGTCGTCGAGGTGAGTGATTGCCAGCCAAGCGTGAGTCATCTCATCACCAGTGCGCGAACCACCCATTACAAACATGTCTGGATCTGGGTTGTTGGGGTTCTCAGCTGTGTTGTCATACCACTGCTTGAGGATGATAACCGCGCCCGCAGGAATCAGAGGTGCAGCTTCAGGTGCGTAGAGATGGCTGTGATGCCAAGTCGCACTCCACTTAGAAATTTGGCTCACCTGTTCAGTGCGGCCAGTTTCTGGATAGAAGATCTCGAGTGATGCAGCGTTCATGCGCAGGTGCCCATGTGGCTGGAAGCTGTCGAGGCGCACTGGGTGATCAAAGGAGTGGAAACCCTGAGTCATAGCATAGCCATTAGGTGGCACTATTAGGTCGTCTTGATCGCCTAAGCGGTAAAGTGCCAAGTCTTGCTTGTACTTGAGCGCCTTGCTCTCTTCGTCAGTATAGAGCCAAAGGCCGATTTCAACGACGTTGTCTTTAATCACGCTGCCCGGCGCCATAGCACCTAAACCGCCTGGGAACATATGGATGTCCCACGAGATTTCAGAATTAGCAGGGATTGTACGGCAAACACCTTCGGGCACGACTTCGCCCCACTTGCCCATCGCATACTCAGTGAGCATGCCTTCGCGGCCACTCTCTGTGATGATGCTCGAGTTAGCGTGGTGAACAACGGATTTGGCATCGCCGCGTGGCTTCACCTGAACCGCTTTGATGCAACGATCTTCGCTGATGCCGCTTGGAACCAGGTGCTTGTGCCATAGGTCATTGCCGTTAGCAGGGATATCGATTGCTACAGAGGGGATGATTAGGTTGGGGGCCCCGAAGTCTCCTTCAAAGTTCCAAGCCTCTGGATCTTTAAGAGCGAGTGGCGGGAGCGCTTTTTCAGGATCGCCTTGCGGTGAGCCTGCATTCACCCAAGCAACGAGCGTATCGATCTCAGATTGCTCTAGACGCCAGTCGCCCTGTAAATCTTGAACGCCAATACCGTGGTCATAGGCGTAGGGAGGCATTTCGCGACTTGCCACCTTCATCTGAATAAGAGGAGCCCATGGACGCACTTGGTCGTAAGTCTCGAACTGCATAGGGCCAATGCCGCCCTCGCGGTGACAGACCACGCAATTCTCATTGATGATGCGGCCAACTTCGCCGTTGTACGCGAGGTCGTCTGCGTTGTGAGTCTGTGCCTGGGCCTGAACGCCGAGAGTCACAAGACCTGCCAAACCTAACATGCTGGTCTTAAGTTTCATTGGTCTCTCCTCAAGATCTTGCTAAAGATCTGATTTCATTAATAAATTACCTGACTTTTCGAATCTAAAGAGATTCGTTCTTTGACATCCAAAGCCTACTCTAATTAGCCTCCGGTAAAAAGTAGCAAATGTGATAATTTGCAATATTCCATTTTTCTAAGTCAAGTACCGTATTCTTACGAATAACCCCCAAGGTATGGACCACTTAGGGGGTTTTCAGGGCGCTCTCTCTAGCGGCGAGAGGTCGCGGCCCCATGGCTCGTCAACTAGGGCGCCACAGTGACTTTCTGATAAACGTTAGTCCAGCAGCACTGATCGCCTTCTTGGCTGTCTGGTGCGCGGAAATTTTCGGCTTTGACAATCACAACGTATTCGCCTGGTGCGTTAAAAGTGGCGTAGACGCGTGCGATGCCTATGCCGCCTTCGACTGAGACCTCATTTGCACCAGGGGCGCGATAGAAACGGAAGCGAGGGTTATCTTCTGTATAGGGATTTACGGGCTCTGGAGTCGATTCATGGCGAGCGAATTCTATGGCGCCGGGGCCTTGATATTTATTGAAATGCACACCGACGGGGAAGGGATCTTTAAAACGGGGGTCGGATGTGTCGCGCATCGAAGGGTCACTCACATTCACTGCAAGTTCGATTTGCTGTCCCACGGTGACTGAACCCTCGTGCGCTCCCATGAGAGCCGTGAGGCCAGCCGCCTGCGCGCCGTCTTCGCCAAACCCTACCAATGGCTGCATTGAGCCGGCTGGTCTGGGCCGAATGAAGTCGAGCTCGTAGGCCGATTCGCCGTAGCGGCCAGGGATTTTGAGCATCTCTCCATCACCAGTTTTGAGATACCACCAGATGTCTTGATTGATCTCATCCGCTGGTACGGTAATTGCGAAGCTGCCCGCGCCGCGACCCGGTGGGAAGTAGGTAGGCTGTTGGCCGTCGTATTTCGCAGGCTCGATATAGTTATTCGGGCCGAGAGGGATGTCGACGCCAACTTTGTTTTTGTTGAGGAAGCCCATCGAAAAGCTCGCAGTACCGTCTTCGTTCGCTACCCAGCCTTCCATAACAGGAATCACAGGGAGGCCTTCGGGAGGCGTGAGGCTTAAGAAACGGCCATCTGCCGCTTGAGCCATCACACCTGAGCTAACCACGGTAAGCGCGCCGAAGGCTGTCGCTACTATGAATGATTTTATATCTCGCATTAAATCTCTCCCAAGATCGGTTTAAACGGTTACTTATTATGCGGGGCTAACCGCGGACACTAAGCGCTGCGATTAACCCTTGTTTAGATGCTGTGTTCATCGCGGCCGCGAACAAATAGGTTCAGCTTTGGCCCGAATTATCTGCAATGCGCAAGAATAAACGCCTGAGGCACTCCAGTCTAGCGGCCCCGAGCGTTGAGCAGCCTATTCTGGCGCCGATTTTTCAACAAAGTGTAACAGCCGCACCGGCGGTTTAGTCGATAACCTGCGTGTGCGTGTCTATTGTCAGCTAACCTTGCGGCGCTAAAGTGTTAATATCATTAGATGCGTCAAGGCCGAAACTAAAGATTAAATGATTAGAGCAGTCTGAATGGCATCTCTAAACCAGAACAGCGAGAACAGAGCAGTGAGAACAAAGCGAAGAGAGTCCAAACCAACTCGCGCGGCCCTAAGCCTCGTCTTGAGTGCAGCCCTATTCATGCTTTTGCAGTCTTTTCCCGTTTACGCTGCCCTCGATCGGGTAAGCGACTTTGCGCTGATAGATGCCAAGGGTGAATTCCATCAGCTTAGCCGTTACAAGCATCGTGACGCGCTAGTTCTTCTTACCTACGACCCCAGTTGTTCGAACGCCGCGCAGATTCAACGCTTTGCCAATCTGCAGGCACAGTTTAACGACTCGAATATCAGCTTTGGCCTGCTTGATACCTCAGGTGCGACTCGCGCCGAGCTCATCGCACTGAGCGGCTCGCTTCCCGATACGCTGCCCTTGCTCCAAGACGGCCCAAAGTTGGTTGCGAGCCTGCTTGGCGCAAGCCGTGCAAACGAAGTGCTGGTTCTAAACCCTGATCGCCTCAATGTATTCTACCGAGGGGGCATTGGTGACACGCTTGCTGGGGTGCTCGAAAACGTGGTTATTGCTCCGCCGGCCGACACCGTTACGACAACGACGACAGGCTGTGCGATCGAGGTCGCCCGTGCCGAGGGTGTGCCCGACTATGCCACCGACGTTGCCCCGATAATAAGAGACAACTGCACCGAGTGTCATCGTCGCGGCGGCGTTGGTCCTTTCGCCATGGACAGCTACATCATGCTGCTAGGATGGTCGCCGATGATTCGCGAGGTGATTCTTAACAAGCGCATGCCGCCTGCTCAAGTTGACCCCGAATACGGGCATTCGAAAATGGCACGCTATCTCGATGACAATGAAATAGAGGCAGTGGTGACCTGGATAGATGCGCGCGCACCTCGTGGTGCGAGCGCCGAGGATCCGCTGGAAACTCATGCAGCACGCTTAGCATCGACAAGCGAATTCGAATGGCAACTAGGCAAGCCAGATCGAATCGTTGCGGGGCCGAGTAATGCGATTCCTTCGACAGGCGTGATGGATTATATCTACGAAGATGTAGACCTTGGCTTCGAGGGTGATCGCTGGCTGCGCGCGGTCGAGACGCGGCCTGGCGACGAATCTGTCCTGCACCATCTTATGGTGTTTGTCACCGCGCCTGCCGAAGACTTTTGGGGAGAAGAAAGACAGCAGCGAGTTGTATCCCGCCGGTTCGTTGAAGGCTATGCGCCAGGGCCACACCGCGCGATCGAATTCGATAAAGGAACTGGGGTTTTCATTCCTGAGGGACATAAACTTTCGCTTCAGTTTCACTATGTGACCAATGGCCAATCAACTGTCGACGAGACCGAGCTTGGTCTTTATTTTGCGAACTCGAGTGCGGGTCTGGTCGAGCGTCGCGCGCTTGCCGTGGGCGCTCGTTTCGAGCTGCCCGCCGATGTGGCCGATTTCCCATTAGTCGCCGAAACTAAAATAGACACTGACATAGTCGTCACCGGTGTGCGCGCGCGCATGAGCTATCGTGGGAAGAAAATGCGCTTTATTGCTGTCGACGCAGCCGGTAAAGAGAACATTTTATTTAGCGTCCCTGCTTACAATTACGGATGGCAGCCGCACTATCTACTCGACAAACCGGTCGCAATCGCTGCCGGTAGCGTACTGCGCGTTGAAGGGGCGCTAGATAACTCTATTTCGAATCCGACAAATCCTGACTCGACGCGTGCCATTGCATGGGGCCTGGAGAGCTGGGAAGAGATGTTTACTGGCTACTTCACCTACTATGAAGCCGGCGCGCCCTCTGCAACAAGCGAAATATCTGCGAACGATTAGGCTCGCCCCACTCTTAAAAACGGCAAACGATTAGATGTCACAAGAACGAGGAACAACGCTCTACTACGGCTGGAAAATTGTTGCAGCGATTTTGTTTACGCTGACATTTTCAAGCGGGCTCAGCTTTTATAATCATTCGATCTACCTTAACGCGCTCGCAGCGACGCCCGCTTTTAATGTGGCGAGCGCCTCTATCGCGGTCTCTCTTTTCTTTTTTAGCGGGGGACTTGCGGGGCTTTTGGTAGCGAGGTGGGTTCAGAATTACGACCCGCGGTATTGCTTGACCGGCGGTGCTGTCATCTCGGCGGGTGCGCTCAGCGCGCTTTCGTATGTGACGACTGTGTCTCAGCTTTACGCTGTCTATTGCATCTTCGGTATGGGTTTCTCTGCCTCCTCGCTTATTCCTGCCACAACAATCGTCGCGCGATGGTTCAAGCGGCGCCGAGCGATGGCATTGTCGATCGCATCAACCGGCCTCTCCCTCGGGGGAGTCATTCTGACCCCTTTGTGTGTTCTTCTGGTCGAAAAGCTGAGTTTTCAGACTGCGGCGCCAATCATGGGGCTGATTTATCTTGTTGGTGTTATTCCGGTGTCATGGATTTGGTTGCGGCCTAGTCCCGAGTCTATGGGGCTTCGCATTGATGGCGATGCGGTCGATGACGCGATCGATGAGGCGGTTGATAAGGAAAACGCGCCTGCACGAGATACAGCGAATCAAGACGAGGCACGGCTATCTAGCAGCGCGCCCATAGAAGATGGACTGAGTTTCCGAGAGGCGCGTGCCACGCGCTTTTTCTGGGGAATCGCCCCCGCTTACGTTTTTCTGCTGATGGCGCAGGTTGGCGGCATCGCTCACCAATATGGTCTCGCACGAGAAACCTTATCCGAATCCCAGACGGCTTTGGCCGTAGCGATTTTGCCCGTGATGAGTATTATCGGGCGCTTGCTCGGCGGATGGATTGTCGGGAAAGTGGCGATCAAGCAGTTTGCGCTTTTTATCATGGGGTTGCAGATACTCGCGCTTGTGATGCTTGCTTCGGGCACAGGCGTTTGGGGGCTTTGTATCGGGCTCGCATTATTTGGGTGTACGGTTGGCAATCTTCTCATGCTGCAGCCACTGCTGATTGCAGAGGCATTTGGGCTGCGCGAGTATGCCCGGATATTCTCCGTAGCAAATCTGATGTCTTCGTGGGGAACCGCCGCTGGACCCGCTGTGATGGGCTATGTCTTCGCGCTCAATAACGAGCAATACGGTGGCGCTTATTTATTCGCTGCTGCGGCAGCGGCTCTTGGGCTCGTCTTGTTTGCCTCGGGAGGCCCGCTGCACCCGTCGATCGAGGAGAAGGCTGCATGAAAAAAATACTGCTAGTTTTTAGTGTGGGAACAGCGGGGCTTGGAATATTAGTGCTAGTGGGGCTGAGCTTTATTGGAATAACGCCTGCCTATATTGCAAGCGCGCCAGCTGTCGCAACCGGAATCGGTGCCAAGCTGCTGTGTAGTTCACGGTATGTCAGCGGGTTTTCCAAAGCTCAGTCTTTTGACGACTTAGTGCAGTATTCCGGAATACTCGATCAATTAACTATTACCTATGATGAAGAAGAGACGAGAGTAAGTGCCTCATTTTTTGGGCTAGGTGAAAAGTCTTCTACATTTATTCCCGGCGTTGGCTGCAGTGTCGACTATGCCGGGTTCGACATCAGGCCCGAGCTCGCCGCACTTGTACCTGCGCCCGAAATAAACACGTCAGACAGCGCTATTTCCTCTGTGTGGCCCCGTAACGACGAGATCACAACAATCGATCCGCAGATACAAACGCTTATCGATGCGATCGTCAGCGAAGACAATGCAGCGGGTCTAAACACGCGGGCGCTGCTTGTGGCGAAAGGAGGAAAGATACTTGGTGAGGCCTACGCACAAGGTGCTGATGCATCGACGCCGCTGCTAGGCTGGTCGATGGCAAAAAGCCTAACCGCAGTTATGCTTGCGAGTCTCGAGTATCGCGGCTTGCTCGATCTTGCCGCACCGACTTCACTCGGCGAATGGGCGAGCGACGAGCGAGCGCAGATCCGTGTGACAGACCTATTAACAATGACCGATGGTCTCGCCTTTTCCGAAGAATACAATCCAGGCGACGATGCTACAGCAATGCTTTTCGATTCACCGTCGGCCGCAGACTATGTGCTCGCCAAACCCGCTGCACATCAGCCGGGCACTCGATTCAACTACAGCTCGGGTACAGCGAATGTTTTGGCGCGCCTGTATGAGAATGCGCTGGGTGGTCCTGCGGAGGCGCGCGCCGATTATGAGCAGAATATTGCCGCGGTGCTCGGCTTTCAACACGCGGTATTCGAAACCGATGCGGCGGGTGGTTTCGTCGGAAGCTCCTACCTCTATGCGTCTGCGCGCGACTGGGCGAGACTCGGGCAGGTAATGCTTAACGAAGGCGAGATTAACGGTGTGCGGCTTTTTAGTGCCGACTGGGCCGCCGAAGCGACCAAGCAAAATACTTCGTCAAACCAGCCAGCCTATGGTTATCAATGGTGGCTTAACGCGGGCAATAAGGCGCTGCGATGGCCATCGCTGCCCAGCGATAGTTTCGCGGCTATGGGCAATCGTCAGCAGCTAGTGATGGTGATTCCGAGTGAGGACGTGGTGATTGTCCGGTTAGGCTGGACCGCCGGTCGCTACCCCGACGATGAAAATTTTCGGCGCATACTCGAAGCGCTTTAACTAAAACGACTGACCGATTTTCAGCGCGTTGATCGAGAGCCCTCAAAACGTCCATTTTTCGGGCGCTCGAGTTACGCGTCCCGCAAGGTCGGTCCAGACGTGCTGCGTGCTGCCGGTGACTAATATGCGATCGTCTTTGGCGCTCGATATCTCATAGTTAAAGGTGAGTCTGCGACTTTTGTTCTCAGCGATCCATGCGCGGACTCGCGCGCGATCACCGTAGACGAGACTTCCTAGGTAGCGGACATGCACTTCGGTTACCGGCAGCCGATAGCCATCGGCCTCGACTAAGGCGTAGTCGCTCCCCTGTTCCCGCATATAATGGCTGCGTGCCTCTTCGAAATAAACAATATAGCTTGCGTGGTGAACGACGCCCATGGCGTCGGTTTCGGCATAGCGTACTGGAAATTCGGCGGTTGCTTCCTTGCGCTGTTCTGCTGAGCTGTTCATCGAGTTCGCGTTCCTTTGTAAAGGCTGAGTCAGCTAAAAAAGCTGAGAGAATGTTGGGTGGCGATAGCCTTATCTAGCGAAGAGAGTATCTTCACGATAGGATACCTTACTAGCAGCAAGAGATCGTAGCTAATGCTTAATTTTCCAGAACCGCCCAAAAGTTACAGTTCGGTATTCCTCGAAGAAACCGACAAGCCGCTGCCGATAAAAATTGATCCTCGCACCCGTTACGCCTTCTTTAGCACGATTGCGACGGGCGGCAAGTCCCTCATCAAATCGTGCAAAGACCTGCACCTCTCTCGATTTGTTTGCTACAAAACACTCAAACCGGAATTCGCGAATAATGAGATCGAGCAGAAACGCCTCATTCGCGAGGCGCGCGTAACCGCAATGCTGCAGCATCCGAATACCGTGCCGACCTATGAGCTCTCACGCGATGCGCGTGGCAATCCTTATTTCACCATGAAGCTCGTCCATGGTTACACGCTGCGAGAAATTTTTGATTATCGCGAGCGCTACGATCTCACTCAGTTTATGGAAGTCATTATGCAGGTCGCTTATGCACTTGAGTATGCACATAACCATGGCGTCGCACATCGTGATATTAAGCCTGAAAATATTTTGGCGGGCCCCTTCGGTGAGGTGCTGCTGCTAGACTGGGGCCTCGCCAAGGTCTGGCATCCCGATGGTAAAGGCGCCAAGGCGTTGGGCGAGGCGGGGTTAATAGACGAAGACGTGGCGGCGGCAGACGCAGCCGTTGACGTTATCGAAGACATCACCCTAACCGGGCAGGGCAAAGCCCAAGGCACGGCTCACTATATGTCGCCAGAGCAGATCAATCTCGACCCGACGATAGATCATCGCACCGATATCTATAGCCTCGGCGCAGTGCTTTACGAAGCGCTTTGCGGACAAGCGCCACCAACGGGGGAGAAAATGCATCAGATAATTAGTAGCGCACTGAACGATAAACCGGCGCCTCCTTCGACAATAAGCAAGCAACCGGTGCCACCATTACTCGAGCAAATAGCCATGCGATGCCTCGAGAAGGACCCCGCCGCGCGTTATTCCACGATGGGGCAGGTCATAAGACTTATGCACCAAGACTGGCGTTCTGGCTTGGCACGTTAACAGCGCTCATAGCGCTTATGGTGCTAGTTAGAGATAACTAAACTAAAAATAAGAAGGGGACAGCGATTGAACACTCGATTGCAGACGAAGGACGGAGCGTGGCTCGGATTTAAAAACAACGCGTGGCGGCGGCAGACTCCGTTGCTGGCATTACTGGCTTCGGCGCTGTTTCTGGTCGCGTGTAGCGATGAAGCGGCACCACCAAGTGGGACAGCCGCCGATGCAGCGGCGCCGGTTGCGGATACTGTCTACGTTGGCGAGCACATACTCTCGATGACTGGCGTAAATCCGAGCGCCGTTGCCGTGCGTGGCGATCGAATTATCGCAACGGGCTCGGAGCAAGAGCTTGCGTCGCTAATCGGCGCGGCGACACAGGTTGTCGAGCTTGGCGAGCAGGCGCTGCTGCCGGGATTCATCGATGCCCATGGACATTTCTCGGCGCTTGCACGCACGGCAGACTATGTCGATCTATCGCCCCCGCCTGTCGGAGGCGCAGAGTCGATCGCCGACATCGTGCGCGCGCTCAGGCTTAACATAGAGCAAAACAGTATCCCTGCGGGCACGCTAGTCACCGGTTTTGGCTACGACGATTCGCTGCTCGAAGAACGCCGCCATCCCACGCGTATCGACCTCGATGAGGCATCGACGGTGCATCCGATCGTTATTCGGCATGTGTCTGGACATCTTGCTGTCGGCAATTCGATGGCGCTCGCCGGTGCCGGAATAAATGCAGACACGCAGAATCCTGCTGGCGGGATTGTGCGCAGGCTCACAGACGGTTCGCCCGATGGTGTGATGGAGGAGACCGCGATGACGCTGCTCCCCGATGCGATGGCGAGTCTTACTCCCGAGCGCTTTGCTGAGTTGCGGCGGCAAGCCCTCAAAATTTATGCGGGCTACGGCATAACAACAATCCAAGACTCTAACCTACCGCTCGAATACATTGAGGTATTAAGGCAAGAGGCGGCGGTAGAGGCATACCCTGTCGACATGGTTGCGTATGCGATGGCTAACCCGATAAGCGACGAAGTGCTCGACTCGATTGAGTTAGAAAAAGAGTATTCGAATGGATTCAGACTCGGAGGAATTAAGTTCACACTCGATGGTTCGCCACAAGGACGGACTGCTTGGCTCACCGAGCCCTATAGAGAAGGCCCGCCAGGTGCGGCTGACGATTACGTTGCCTATCCAAGCTATGAACCCTCCGAATACCTTAGGCGCATCCCTGCGATAATCGAGCGCGGGTTGCCTGCTCTTGTCCATGTGAATGGCGACGCGGCGATCGACTTAATGCTCGAAGGGTTAGAGGCAATTGCACAAAAGGGCCCGCTGCCGGATCACCGCAGCGTCGCCATTCATGCGCAGCTTGCGCGACCCGATCAGTTGGACCGAATGCGCGACCTTGGTGTGTTGCCTTCTTTTTATGCCGTTCACCCGTTTTTTTGGGGAGACTGGCATCGATTGAGTTTTGGCGACGAGCGGGCGAGTTTTATCAGCCCGCTGCGCGCAGCGCTCGATCGCGGTATCCCTCTCACTATTCATAATGACTCACCGGTCGTGCCACCTAATATCATGCGCCTCGTTTCTATCGCGGTTAACCGCGAAACGCGAAGCGGGCATATTCTCGGGCCAGATCAGCGCGTAAGTGTGATCAAAGCCCTGCACGCGGTCACCCTCGGCGCGGCGTATCAGTATTTCGAGGAAGACGACAAGGGATCGATAGAGGTGGGCAAGCGTGCCGATTTCGTTGTGCTTGCCCAAGACCCTCGCACAGTAGATGCGAGTGTCATTGCGGATATTGATATTGTCGAGACCATTTCTCGAGGCGTAAGCGTTTTTAAAAAAAGCGAGTAACGACTATTTTTCAGGAGGAGTAACACAATGTCCGAGTCCAGTACTCAAGGTAGTCAGGCGGCGACGTATCGCGTGGCTTTTATTGGCTTAGGCGTTATGGGATATCCCATGGCGGGTCATTTGGTGAAAAGTGGTCATGACGTTGCCGTCTTTAACCGCAGCGCCGACAAAGCCGAGCGCTGGGTTGACGCGTTCGGTGGCTCGTCTTTCGCGACGCCAAAACTCGCCGCCGCCGGCTGCGATTTCGTGTGCGTCTGCGTCGGTAATGATCACGACGTGAGGCAAGTGGTGCTGGGCGCGAACGGCGCACTCGCAGGGATGCAGACGGGCTCAGTGCTTATCGATCATACAACCGCGTCGGCAGAACTTGCTCGCGAATTAGACCAACTCGCTAGCGAGCAAGGTATCCATTTTTTGGATGCGCCTGTCTCAGGCGGGCAGGCAGGTGCCGAGAATGGGCAGCTCACGATTATGGTTGGTGGTACGGCGGCAGCCTTCGATCGCGCGGAGGCGATACTTGCATCTTACTCGCGGTTCAGCAAATTGCTCGGCCCCTCTGGCAGCGGCCAGCTCGCCAAGATGGTGAATCAAATTTGCATCGCTGGCATCGTCGAGGGCCTAGCAGAGGGGCTCAGTTTTGCCCGCAAAGCAGGCCTGGACGGCGAGGCACTGATCGAAACAATTTCGAAAGGCGCGGCGGGGTCATGGCAGATGGAGAATCGCTATAAGACTATGCTGGCCGGTGAGTACGACTTTGGCTTTGCGGTGGACTGGATGCGAAAAGACCTCGGGATTGCCTTGTCAGAAGCGGGGAATAACGGTGCGCAGCTTCCTGTAGCCCGTCTTGTTGATGGCTTTTATGAAGAAATCCAGAAAGCCGGAGGCGGTCGGCTCGATACATCGAGTCTGCTCAAGCGTTACGATTAGCGGTTAAGCTCGGCGCGGCGTCACTTTTGCTGGTAAGCGAAGGGTGATCGAAGGGTGATCGGAAGTTAATCGAAAGGAATCGGAGGTTGAGCAAAGTGACAGAAAAGGCCGCTTCATGCGGCTTTTTTTTTTGCCAAACTTATCGCAAAATTTATAAGTCATTATTGGTTAAAACGGAGGCTAAAACTGGGGTTTGACAGGATGGCCGTAAGTACATACGATCAGGTCAGTCGAAAAGTTAAAGTAAACAGCGTTAAGGATTGTTTGTTCGACGAACGTCTAGTGATAGGCTTGACACAATAATAAGACTAGCGGGTTAATAATTAGACTATTTGGAGAAGGTTGTCCTCCATGTATTTAGATTCATTGTAGTTTTTCTCCGCAAGTGATGGATAGGTAGTAGATTCGCGAAAAATACGGATCTTTCTGTCGCAAAAGCCCTATAGCACAAGCCCACGCTAGCACGAATAAAAAAAGAGGTAGGATAGAGCAGCCACGCGAACGTGGCTATCTAGCATGCCGGTACTAATCTCTGGAGAGACACTATGAGTTTTAATAATAAGGCTATTCCCCACAAGCGCAGTTTGCTCTGTGCGGCAGTTTCGCTTTCGCTGCTTCCTCTGTCAGGCGTATCTATTGCGCAAGACCAAAGCATCGAAGAAGTCGTCGTAACGGGCTCATTCATTCGCCGTAGTGAAGGCTTCCAATCGGCGTCGCAGGCCACTCAGCTGACAGCAGAGGACTTGGAAGCGCAAGGAACACTCAATCTGGGTGAGGTAGTTCAAAATCTTACCTTTGTTAATGGCGCTTCCTCTGCCATTACGAACACGATTCAGGGAACTTCAGACCGCGCCTCTAGCATCGACCTACGAGGCCTTGGGCCTCGCTCTACACTGACGCTTCTCGATGGAAAGAGGCTCGCGAACCAAAACGTGAACACGCAGATTCCAACGATTGCAATCCAGCGAATAGATATTGTCGCCGACGGCGCCGCTGCGCTTTATGGTAACGAGGCTGTTGCCGGTGTTGTGAACTTTGTTCCTTACAAGTCTTTTGACGGGCTGAGGGTCGAAACGTACGCCGAAGGCGACGAACGCGGAGATTACGACGAGCACTCTGTTCAAATGATGTGGGGCGGTGATATCGGTGATCTAGATGTGGTTGTTGCCGGACAATTCCGGTCTAACTCGCGACTTGGCTGGGACGAGCGCCCAGTGCTTGCTAATTCAGGATTGACCATTTCGAGTAACTCCCCAGGCAACTGGTATGTTCCTAATCGGGATGCGGATGGTCAGTACACAGGGGCCGAATCTCGCGCAGTTGACCCAGCGTGTGGATCGACCTCAGACCGAGACGAGTTCTTGACAAATACGGTAGCCAGTCCATATGGCATGAAGCTAGGTACCAGCTGCTTCTTCGAATTTGGAGACACTCGAAGCTATCGAGAGCCTACTGATAACAATAAGCTCTACACAAATATGACTTGGGAAGTGGATGACGCTCTTACGCTCAGCGCCCAAGCATACAGGGCACGCCAAGCTCAGATGTCCTACACTTCAACATCTAATCCAGGTAACTCGCGTATTGGGGAGCTGGGGCAGATTCGAGGTGAGCTACCAGGCAACCCGTTCATGGCAACTAATGCGTCTGGTCAACAGCTTTACGGAATCGATGCTAATGGAGACGGCGTGCCTGATCGCGGAAGCCAAGACCTCAATAGCGACGGGTTGATGGATTACTTGGTCTCCGGTACGACGGCCAACGGCATCGCGCTCCATGAGGACGTGCGTCCGAGAACAATGCGCCCAATCAATAAAACGAATACTATTCCGACAGGTCACTCATATGATTATGACAACCTTGCCGAATATGTTGACACAGTTTCAAGAGTCTCATTCCAAGCCGATTTCCAGGTTCCTGTTTTGGACGGTTGGGAAGGCATGGCAGCTTGGTCTCAGAGCGAGTCAACATTCCAAATAATGTCTAACCAAAATTATGACATCGAAGCAATGAAAAAAGGTCTCGCCTGTGACGTGGTGAATGATCGTGATGCTTGCTACAACCCGTTCTTTGTGACCGATCCAAGCAACCTTACCAACATACATGTTATGAACGATATTGCTGCTCGAGACACCGAGTGGGCACACGATGAACTGGTAACTCTTGACTTGGTTCTGAATGGCGAGGTCCCTCTCGGCGGATTCGAGTTGCCTGGTGGTCCAATTGGCGCCGCGGTAGGCTACCAGCTCCGTCAAGAATCGTTCATGAATATGCCCTCGGCTGTAGAGCTGATGGGTGATACATGGATCGGCGGTACAGAGCCTGAAGTCATCACAAGTGGAAGCCGGGATATAGACTCCTTCTTCGCGGAATTAGCGATCCCTGTTCTTGATAACCTTGAAATTGAGGCAGCAGTTCGCCGCGAGGAATTCAGCACAGGGCAGGCATCTACAGACCCCAAGTTTGGTGTTACCTACGCACCGACAAGCTGGCTGACTCTTCGAGGCACCACTGGCGATGCATTTATCGCGCCGACGCTTTCACAGCTTTATGACCCTGTCTCCTGTGGCCTCTCTACTGTTACAGACAGGTTTGGCCCATTCTCAGCCTTCACAACCGCGTGCGCGGGAGGTAATTCGCTTCTTAAAAATGAGACTGCAACCACCCAATCAGCCGGTTTTGATTTGGTTTTTGAGAACTTCGATTTACACTTGACTTGGAACAACACTGAGTTCCAAAACAGGATCGTAAACACAACTGGCCAGCAGGTCGCTGAAATCGATTTCCAGTCTTATAAAGATTGGTCGGGATTCTCTGGTAGCGGCGTAGGTGCAGCGAACCAGCCAGCTGCGGGCCAGCTCCAATCTTGGCTAGCTTCGGGGCTTTCTGATCCTCGCATTAAGCGAGACCCATCCGATATATTCTCAATTCTTCAGGTAAATACGGGAAGCTCAAACGCGTCATCAGTTGATGTGACTGCCTTCGACCTTTCGGCAAATTACAGGTTTAGCTTCGACAGGTTGGGTAACTTCCGCCTCGGTTTATCGGCGACTTACATCGACTCGTTCTTGTATCAAGAAGATTCGACCAAGCCTATCGTTGAAGCTGCTGGTAAATATAACGACACTACAGGCGCCGCTCCTGAGTTACCTCAGCTGAAAGCCAATCTGCAGATTGGATGGAATAAGGGTGACCATTCAGTTAATGCAATTGCCCGCTATATTGATTCCATGCCGTATGACGGTCCGTTGTTCACGCACTTGGATTATTTTGCGAACTACAATCGACCGGGCAATATGATGGAAACTGGCGTTTTGGCCTGGACTCAGATGGATATAGGCTACACATATCGCGGGCTCGAGGTCTTGGGTAACAATGTGAATTTCACTGTCGGTTCGCGTAACTTGTTTGACAGGGAGGCGCAACGTTCTCCAGAGTTCGCAGGTGTGATTGGTGGTCTTCAAGACCCGATGGGGCGCAATTTCTATGCTCGCGTTCAGTTCGACCTCTAAAAACAATCAAATGTTCAGGCCTAGTCTTTGTGGCTGAGCCTGAGCACTAATTGAAAAGGCAGCAACAAACCGTTGCTGGAAAACCCGCAACTTCTCTTTTCGTGAGGTTGCGGGTTTTTTTATACGCGTTCGGTATCCTTGTTTTCTCGCGCTTGCCCTTTAGGGTAGCGATGCGATGAAAAAAGGTTAGCTTTGCGATGTTTTTACAGGTGACCACGCGGGACTAAGGGCGTCACATTATGTTTTAGCGCTACTTTTTTGTTGATTATTGGGGTGTAAGTCTCTACCTTGATCAAGTGTAAATTTTGTCCTCGGAGACAACCATGAATTTCCGTAAACTATTTGTTTTTTCAGCATTATTGCCAGTAGCCATTACGACGAGCAGTTTTTCAGCCGCACAAGAGTCCGATGACTACACCGCGCCGCGCACCGAATATGGCCAGCCAGATTTACAAGGCGTGTGGAATTTCAGTTCGAATATCCCCATGCAGCGCAACCGTCGATTCGGTGAGCAAGAGTTTCTCACCCCCGAAGAGGTAGCCGAGGAGCGGGCGAGAGTCGAGGCCGCGGCTGCCGCTGCCGCTGCCGCTGCCGCAACCCTCGTGGTTGATCCGGATGCACCACCCGAGGGCGATAATCCCGGTGGCTATAATGACTTTTGGTTCGAAAGCGCCGGTATTGGCGACCTTGTTCGCACCTCGCACATTGTGTATCCGAAAGATGGGCGAGTACCCGAGGCTGTCGAGGGGGCGCCAAGGCAATATGGCGGTCTGGGCCCTGATATCCCCGGATCACGGCCGGTTCGCTACGTCGTAGGCGGCATTGCCAAAGACGGACATGAAGATCGCGGGCTCTCTGAACGCTGCATAGTTGGCTTCAACTCTGGGCCTCCTTTTGTGCCTAGTCTCTATAATAATAACGTGCAGATATTTCAGAACAAAGATACTGCAGTTATCATGACCGAAATGATTCACGATGCGCGCATAGTCCCGCTTACCAAAGACGCACCAATTGATGATGATATCCGCCTTTGGTCTGGCGATTCTCGCGGCTGGTGGGATGGAGACACGTTAGTTGTCGAAACTAAAAACTTCAATGGGCTGCGCCAGACATTTAACTCAACCGGCGCTAATTTGGATATGGTGCTCACTGAGCGCTTTACTCGCACGGCCTACGATACGGTAGAATACGCCTTTACCATAGATGATCCGTCTACTTTTACCGACCGAATCACAGCGATCGTACCAATGACTAAAGTCGCCGGGCAGATCTACGAATACGCCTGTCATGAAGGTAATTACGGCATGACAAATATTCTTCGCGGCATGCGCGCAGAAGAAAGAATGGCAGCCGAAGGCGAAAGTGACTAACGCGAGTTCTCAATAAGCCGCTAGGGCGTGCATTCCTTCAAGGCATTTTAATCAAGGATGGCGCGTAATTAATTTTGCGTACAAAAAAATCAGCAGAAGCATTAAAGGGTAGTAAATGAACACAAGAATGAAAAAAGTATTCGCGGCCTCAGGCCTTATCTCACTCGCAGCGGCGATGATTTCAACGGCGGCGTTTGCACAAGAAGCACCGCGCACGCCAAGCGGCAAGCCTGATCTGAGCGGTATTTGGCAGGCAATGACCTCGGCGCATTACAATGTTGAGCCACACGCGGCTGCTGAAGGTCCTCATTCGGATGTTATGGGCGCGCTGTCCGCGATCCCTGCGGGCCTCGGCATAGTTGAGGGTGGCAAAATTCCTTATAACGAGCAGGGCCTTAGACAGCGTGATGCAAACCGCATTGACGCGATCAATAAAGACCCACTGACAAAGTGCTACATGCCAGGTGTACCGCGTGCCAATGCACTTCCGTTCCCTTTTCAAATCGTGCAGTCGCAAGAGGTGATATTGATTTCTTACGAGTTCGCCGAAGCGAATCGTATTCTCTATGTTGATCAGCCAGAAATCGAATCGCAGGTCGATGCGTGGATGGGTCATTCGAACGCGCATTGGGAAGGCGACACCTTGGTCGTTCGCGTTTCAGGACAGATGCCAGACACGTGGTTTGACCGCGCAGGTAACCATCACAGCTGGGAAATGGTAGTCGAGGAGCGTTACACGCCAATGGGCCCTAACCATATCGATTACAGCGCAACCATTACAGACCCGAACACATTTACGGCGCCTTGGACTGTGAGCTTTCCGTTGTACCGTCACTTGGAAGACAACATGCAGTTGTTAGAATTTAAATGCGCAGAGTTCTCCGAAGAGTATCTCTACGGTCAGTACCGCAAGCCGGGTACGCCAAAGGGTAACCCGCAAGACTAGACCTTTCGGAGCGAGTAGCCTCCTCACTCCTTTCTCAGTGGCTGTTTATCGCAGCAGCCACTGAGAGCGACAGAAAGAAAGCCGCACAGAGGTGTGCGGTTTTTTTTTGCCTGGCCGGAAGCGGGGCCACTTTCGATCAATAGTCACCCTGAGAATAGTAAGGTCTAGATCGTCAGCGAGGTAAGCGCGCCGTCATTGCCGATCTCTCCGCGAACGAAGGTATTGAAGGAAAGAGTTATCCTCGTGCTATCTGTTTTGTTCGGCGTGACGTCATGCAAAAGACTCGAAGGGAATAAGATCAGCTGCCCATAGACGGGTTCGAACCAGCGGCAGGTTGCATTGAAATCATTCAACTCCGTGAAATTTAGCTCCAGAGGAAACAGCGGATTGAATCGATGGAATCGGATCGGAGGGAGCTTGCCGCCGCCCGAGAGAAACAGCACGCCGCTTAGCACGCTGTTCGGATGGTTATGCAGCGGGTGGTATTGGTCTTTCTCTGCCTTGTTCAACCACGACTGCGTAATGTATAAATCGATCGAACTATCGAGTTTGAGTAGACTCTGTGTGTAGCTCTTTATTTGTTTCTGCACAAAAGCCTGCATGGCAGCAAGCTCTGGCTGCTCCAGAATCCTGTCGCTGCTGCTCTTAAGATTTCCTGAATTATCACCGTACTCAACCTTGCGAATATATGCTTCTTCGCCAGCGCTAAGAGTATGCTTTGCACTACACACCATGACAGCGCTTGGGAAGAGAGGAATTATCGAGCTCATAGTGTCTCCTTTGGCGCTATAGCCTTGATGTGCCGTCTCACTCCGCCTGAATTCTTGCGGCGACCACCTGCACTTCGTCGAGCACCCTCAGCAGATTGCCGCTCCAAAATTTTTCTATCTGTTGCTCTGTGTAGCCTCTCAGAACCAATTCTTTCGTCACGTTGAAAGTTTCTGACGCATCGTTCCAGCCTTCGATGCCGCCGCCGCCATCGAAATCGGAACTAATGCCAACATGGTCCTCACCGATTAAGCCAACCATGTAGTCAATGTGGTCGACGAAATCAGCGACCGTTGCCGGGGGCGCTGTTGCATTAACCTCGGCGCCAACTCGCGCACGTACTTGTGCTGTCACCTCTTCGATAGACGCTTCGTATGCCCCGCGCGCGGCGTCGCTAAGCTGAGCTATGTCACTCGGTGCTAGAATGTCGATCTCAAGGGTAGAGGCGATGCTTTCGGTAAGGGCTTGTCTGCCTTGTTCTAAGTGCACGCGGCGCGCTTCGTTTATGTAACTGCCAAAGGCAACCGTCTGCACGACGCCGCCGTTGTCTTTTATCGCAAGTAGCATCTCGTCGTCGAGGTTGCGAGTGTGATTAGTGAGTGCGCGAGCAGAAGAATGCGAGGCAATGAGGGGGGCGCGGGTGAGCGCCAGCATCTGCATTATCGCGTCTTTAGACGGGTGCGAGACATCGATAATAATGCCCCATTTATTCATTTCGGCGACGGCTTCGCGACCAAGGTCACTCAGGCCGCCGTGAATATAATCCTGCGCGGTCTCCCCAGTATTCGAATCGGCGAACTGGCTGTGGCCGTTGTGTGCGAGGGACATATAGCGGCCGCCACGATCGTGAAAGTCTTTGATGTTTGCAAGGTCTAACCCGACCGGATAAGCATTCTCGATGCCAATCATGGCAACCTGTTTGCCTTCTGCCGCAAGCCTGCGAACATCGTCCGATGTGTAAGCGATGCCTATTTCATCGGGGGCGATATCTTCGGCCAAACGATGAATCGCATCGAACTTGTCGATCGCGTTAGCGTAGGCGGCTGCATAGCCTGCCTCGTCTAAAGTTGATTGGCCGGTATACACGATAAACCAGGCGACATCGAGACCGCCCGCTGCCATTTTGACGAGGTTGACCTGTGTATCGAGATTCATGGTGTAGTTGACGGTTTCGGTAAAATTGCCGGTATTGATGTCGGCATGCGTGTCGATTGTTATGACCCTGTCGTGAATTGCTTGGGCGCGTGCTAGAAATTGCTCTTCACTCTCCCGCTCCGCTGCAACGGGCGCGGCAGTAATAGCATCAGTTGGGGCTGGGTCGGCTGATTCACTGCAGGCGCTTAGGCCAATCGCAACTGAGGTAACTAGTGCAGCGATTAATGAACGGCGTTGCATGGGGGTGAATGCACTGGGGGAATGGCGAAGGAGCATAGACTAAGACCTCATCAGCTTGTGGTGTTACCGAGTAAAGGGCGTCCTAAACTGGCGCGAGTAAATAAGAAGGCAGCGCGATAACCGAAGTGATTGCGACCTATGTCGATAATCTAGCACTGGCGAGCGGAGAGTGACAGCCTGCGTGGGGAAATCGGCAAGCAAACTAGTTCAGCGATGGATTAAATCTGATAAACTTTCAGCCCTTGGAATTGGTCTGGTCAATTTTCCGCTATGTCCCCGTCCCTTGTAGCAGTTTCACATTAAGACAGTCGTGAAACTGAGCCGTCTTTGGTGAAGGTCACTGAGGGTGAAGGTCACTAAGAGTGAAAGTCGCTGAGAGTGAAGGTCACTCACTGGTGTGCAAGAAGGCGAGGGGAAAGAGGTAAAGGATTAGCCGGCTCGATAAGGATAAGTCACTCAGCAACGGCGGAGGCCACGATGACTCAGAAAGGTTTTATAAAAACTGTTGCACTGCTAATTAGCCTAGTAATGGCTACAGCGTCTTTTGCAGAAGGTGGGCGCACGCCTCTGCGCGTTAAGAACGGTATCGTCACTAGCGCCTCGCGGCTCGCCTCTCAGGCGGGGGTGGATACACTGCAGGCAGGCGGCAACGCGATAGATGCAGCGATTGCAACGGCGTTTGCGCTTGCGGTTACCTGGCCTACAGCAGGCAATATCGGCGGCGGCGGCTTCATGGTTTATCACGGTGAAGACGGTGATGCGACCACCTTCGATTTCCGCGAGAAGGCACCCTTAGCGGCAACTGAGCGCATGTTCTTGGGCCTCGATGGCAATGTAGTTAACAACTCAAACCATATGGGTGCGCTGTCTGTTGGTGTTCCTGGGACTGTTGCCGGACTTTGGAAGGCGCATCAGGAGCGTGGTTCTCTGCCGTGGGAGCAATTAGTCGCTCCCGCCATTAAGCTGGCACGCGAAGGAATTCCGATTACGTATTCGTTGCAAAGCGGTTTCCTACGTAATAAGTCACGCTTCGATCTATACCCCTCTTCACAACAAAAGTTCTTCAAGGCGGATGGCTCATCGTATGAATTAGGTGAGCTGTGGGTGCAAGAAGACCTCGCGCACACGCTAGAGCTTATCCAAAAGAATGGGCGCGACGGATTCTACAAGGGCGAAAATGCAAAGCGCCTCGCTGACTTTATGGCGGCCAACGGCGGCATCATCACCGAGGAAGACCTTGAACTCTATCAGCCGGTCGAGCGGGAACCGGTGCGCGGCACCTATCGCGGATACGAGATTGTAAGCATGCCTCCGCCGAGCTCGGGCGGCGTTGCGTTAATTCAGATGCTGAATATCCTCGAAGGTTATGACCTTGGCGCAATGGGTCACAACTCGTCTGCCTACCTACATGTGCTCACCGAATCTATGCGCCGCGCTTATGCCGATCGTGCAGAGCATCTAGGCGACCCCGATTTTAATGAAGCAATGCCAATTGCTCGCCTCATGGACAAAGACTATGCGGCGAAGCAGCGTTCAACGATTGACATGGCGAAGGCGGATATTAGCGACCCCTCGAAGTTTGCCGAACCTTACGAGAGTGAAGAAACGACGCATTTCTCTGTGGTAGATAAAGACGGCAACATGGTCAGCATGACCTACACGCTCGAATACGGCTATGGCTCGGCAATTGTTGTTGCCGGCGGCGGCTACCTTCTTAATAACGAAATGGGCGACTTTAATGCGATGCCAGGTGTGACGAACGCACGTGGCGCCATTGGCACTGCGCCAAACCTCGTAGCACCACAAAAGCGTATGTTGTCGAGCATGACACCGACAATTGTTGCGAAAGACGGCAAGCCTGTTTTTACCGCGGGAAGCCCCGGCGGCAAAACGATCATCAACACAACGATGCAGCTTATTCTTAACGTGATAGACCACGACATGAATATCGCCGAATCGGTTGAGGCTGGCCGTATCCACCACCAGTGGCTGCCCGATGTCACCAGTATCGAAGACCGCGCTGTGTCAGCCGATTCGTTGCTGATGTACGAGGCGCTCGGACATCCCGTTCGCGTCCGCGGTGCACAAGGTGCCGCTATGACGGTTTACCACGATCGCGAAGCGGGCCTATTGCTAGGCGCGTCGGATTCGCGGCGCGGCGATGGCGCGGCCGTAGGTTATTAAGACTTATTCTCCCGGGTGATAAACCCGCTCCAGATTCGCATCGACCTGCTCTGGATAGAACAGCACATCGCGGAAGCGGCCTTCGGTATAGAGGGCCGCTTGGTCGTCGAAATGCGCCGATGTAGGATCGCTGCTTAGCCCGCCAACCGTTACCGCTTTCGCGCGTACTTTTTCACCAAACTCTACTGCAGCCACAAAACTATTGCCGCTCGTGCCGTATAGTCGATTCGTGCCCAGATAGCTGCGACTGCCAAACGAGGCTAGCGAGCCCCAGCGCGCAGAGGCAAAGGCGACCGGTAAGCTAGGCTTGCTGTCATCAAATTGCTGCACGATAGCGCCGTCATTACGCTGATAGCGGTTGATTTCGCCCCACGGCACCTGCCAACTCCCAAAGCCATCTGTCAGCGTCGCCATCGCGTTCTCAAGTGCAGTAATGCGCTGTTCATCTGTGATGTTGCCGGCAAGATAGTCGTAGATATCACTGTTCTGCGCCGCGGCGAGCGGGCGCGCCGCGCGCATTAATTCCTCGCCCCAATAGACCGCGAGCGATGTCTGGGTTGAGTCGAGCCCAAATTGCGTGTCCCATCCCTCTAAATGGGCAATCGCCTCACGGGTCTCGCGGGTTAAGGCAGGGTCGCCGCCTAACGCTAAAAGCGCGGGCAGCAGCGGATCGAAAGCGACGAGCGCAGGATCGTAAGCGGCCTCGATCAGGCTGTCGAGGGTAAAGTCGGTTTTGTCTTTTAAGACCCTGACCGCATGAATGCCGCGAGGATTTTCAACATAGTTGGCCATGTAGCGTGGGTAGTCTTCGGCGCGTGGGCTGAAATCGCCGGCTGCCGTAAAGGGCCAGTTGTTGGTGTTCTGTATCCAGCCGTTTTCGGGATTGAGAAGCGTAATCGACTCCTCCAAAGTATGCAGTCCCTGCCATTCGGTTGCCGGATCGCTGCCGTCTAGCGGGCTATTCCAGTCGAAGCTCAGGTCGCGGCGCGGGATAAAATTGCCGTGGTAGTAAGCGATGTTGCCCTGAGCGTCTGCGTAAACCGTGTTATTCGACGAGTTAGTGTGCAAGCGCATGTTCTCATAGAACTCATTATGCCCAGCCGCTTTGGTGCGCAGATAAGACTGAGTTAACGCATCGATGGGTTCTTGCATCAGTTTAATGCTCACCCATTGGTCGCCTTCGCCGCGGATGATCGGGCCGTGATGGCTGTGGTAAACCGTGAAAGTACGCTCGGCGAGCGCGTCGCCTGATCGGTAGGGCAGGGTAAGAATCGTTTCTCGGAGTTTGCGCTCGCCACCGTCGTAGGCGTAGTAAACGCCGTCATCGCGCTCGGTAATCGTTTCGAGATAGGTGTCGATTGCATCGGCGCGGCTCGAGGTATGCATCCAGCCGGCTTTATCGCTAAAGCCCTGATAAACGAAGAACTGGCCCCATGTCACGGCGCCATAGGCGTTGAGCCCTTCTTCGCTGACCATATGCAGCTCGGAGCGAAAGAAGAAAGAGGTGTGCGGGTTAATCATGAGCAGCGCATTGCCGTTTAGCGTATTACTCGGCGCGATGGCGAAGCCGTTGGAGCCGCGGGGCTCGCCGTCCGACACGGCGATAGTTTGAGCAACCATGTCGCCGTCGCCGTAGAAGTCTTGCAGCTCCCTTAGATTGACCCGTTCGATATCACCGCCAATGCTGCCCTCGGAAAATGTCAGTGCCATCCAAGGTTCGAAACGAGTGATGACGCGAGGGGTGATCTCGGGGTGAGTGTATAAGTAATAATTAAGGCCGTCGGCGAAGGCATTCATTAATTCCTTAAGCCATGCAGGACTTTGCCCATATTTGGCCTGCATGTCGGCGGGGTCGATAAACAGTTTCATGCGCAGGTCGCGGTAGAGTTCACCATCGCCTTCGGCTTCGGCGAGGCGGCCCATCGCGTTAAGGTAGTTGACCTCGATGCGATTGAAATCATCTTCGGCTTGCGCATAGAGAGTGCCGAAGACAGTGTCGGCGTCTGTTTTCCCATAAATATGCGGGATACCCCAGGTGTCGCGCTTAATCGTCACATTGGCTGCACGGGCCTGCCAGCTTGCCAGCTCAGCTGAGTCTACCGATCGCTCAGCCTCGACTGTTGGCTGCGTTGTCTCTGGCGTGCAGCTTAAAAGGGCAGCATATAAAAACAGTGAAGCAACCAACCGATGGAGACCTTGGGTAATTAGCATGAGGCTTTCCTTTTTAATTACCGTGAACCTGTGACCCGTTGACCCAGGTTTCGAGTGCTTTTGCCTGCCAGATTTCGGAGTCTGGTATGGCGAAAATGTCGCGATCTAAGACGATAAAGTCTGCCTTTTTGCCAGGCTCAAGCGAGCCGAGCAAGGATTCTTGAAAACCGGAATACGCAGCGTCGAGCGTGAAGCTCGCAAACGCCTCTGAGTCGGTCATCCGCTCCTCGGGATACCAGCCACCGACAGGATCATTGTCTTTGTCTTGGCGGGTGATCGAAGCGTGGAGGCCAAAAAACGGATTGGGCGACTCTACCGGAAAGTCTGACCCGTTCGCTATGAGTGCGCCCGCGTCCATAAGTTTGCGCCATGCGTAAGCACCTTGAATCCGAACGTCACCGATCCGATCGACTGCCATGTTTTTATCGCTCGTAGCGTGTGTCGCTTGCATGGAAGGGATCACGCCGAGCTCAGCGAAGCGAACAATGTCTTCATAGCGGAGTATCTGAGCGTGTTCGACTCGGTGGCGTTTATCTCTCGAACCCGTTTCTGCTATGAGCAGTTCATAACTATCGAGCACGAGCTTATTGGCGGCGTCGCCGATGGCATGTGTGTTCACCTGAAATCCTGCATTCATCGCCGCGCGCATAAAATAATGAATACGTTCTTCGCTATGAAGGATCAGCCCCCGATGCCCAGTCATATCGGAGTAATCGTCTATCATTGCCGCGCCTCGGCTTCCCAGTGCGCCGTCGGCGGCAATTTTGACGCTATTGATCGTGAGGGTATCGTCGGCATCACGGAAATGGCCCTCAGCGAGGCGCTCGGTGTAGAACTGATCTGTCGCGGCCAGCATCACATTGACTCGAATGGGCAAAGGTCCCTCTTCGAGTAGCTGTTTGTACGCTGTCACAGTGCTGCTGCCAACGCCTGCATCGTGAACGCTGGTGAGGCCATAGGTCGCTAGGGAATTCATCGCAGTCAACAACGCGAACTTTTGTTCTTCGATTGTTGCAGGTGGGATGTTATTGCGAATCAGTGCCATGGCATTGTCGACGAAAACGCCCGTTGGATTGCCATCTTCATCGCGCAGTATCTGCCCGCCGTCTGGGTCTTCTGTATCGCGTGTAACGCCCGCAATTTCCATCGCGAGTGAGTTCGCCCATCCAGCATGACCGTCGACTCGCGAAAGCCAGACGGGTTTGTCTGCGAGTACGGCGTCGAGAGTCGTTGTCGTTGGGAATTCATTGCTGTCCCACAGGACCTGATTCCAGCCGCGTCCCAGAACCCAGTCGAGCTCGGGTTTGTCGGCGGCGAACGCGCGCACGCGCTCCGCGGCACCGGCTTCGGTTGTGGTGCCGACAAGGTCTACTCGCAGCAGGCTTTGGCCATAGCTCAATACGTGGCCATGGGCGTCGATAAGCCCTGTTGTCAGTGTCTTGCCGTCGCCATCTAGCACTCTGTCGAGTGCGCTTTCATCTGGCAGCGACTCGCCGTCTAAATACAGCTTAACGACGCGGTCGTCTTCTATCTGCAAAGCCGAAAAGCGGATCAGCTCCCGGTCGCCGTTGAGTGAATAGCCGTTAATGTTTTTGTAAAGAAGAGTGTCTGCAGAGCCAACGCTCGCGCAGGCAAGCGCTGAAGCGGCGAGCAGTGCCGCCGAAAGTCTAATGGTCATAATGAGTCTCGCGAAAATGGGCTACCAGTGACGTCGTCAGAGGCGCTAAGTGCCGAGTAAGTGAAGTGAGTCTAGCAACTTACTTGCTGAGTGTCATGGCACTAAGCAGGTGTCTGTTGGGCTTAATCGAGAGGGTGTTAGTTAGCCGGAGAGCAAAAAGCAATGGGGGCGTGAGCTGGCTAAATTAGAGCGGGGCAGGCAAAAAAAAGGCTCGATTGCGGTGTAAGCAATGGAGCCTTTTTTCTTTTTTAGCGGGCCGTTCGCCCTTTATCCGCTAATTAGTCGTTTTTTATTCGCCTTCGTCAGCTTCGACATAGCGGAAGAACCCGAACATCATTTCTTGCCAAGTTTGCTCGCCCCATGAAATTTCAGCGGACGGATCTGGGTTGAAAGGGTTCATCTCTGAATTGTCGAAGGTGGCGCGGAATACCATCTCTGTGCCAGCAGGGAGGAACTTAGGCTCTTTAAAGTCGTAAGTCTTCTGCCAGTTAAATTGGTAATTCGGCACGTTGAGAATCTCTTCTTCTGATCCGTCAGGGTAGACGAGTTTGAAGTTCGCATCTTCGCCGCGATAATGCATGTGCGGCCCAACCATAGTCAGGTAAGAGTCCTTGCGGAATTTCTTAGACGCGACCATTTCATGATTGGCTTCGAAAGGCGCTATTGCGATTTCAAGATCGGCAGCCGAACCGCCCAGAATAGTGCGCTCTGGCTCTTCATCCCAAAAATGGATGCCGATTTCGGAGGCATCAACAGACTCCTTACCTGAAGACGTGTAATGCATCTGCAGGATCAGGCCGCTTCCCTGAGGAAGAGGGAAGCCCGCACCGTCAGGGTAGGTGTTGATTGAATTACCCGGTGCATAGGCGCCGAGACCGATGCCTTGATTGAGGATGCCAAAAGCACCTCCGGGGCCTCTGCCGGTATCAGGCGCTTGCGCCCAGGCAATGATGTGATGCAGTACGGTGGTATCGCCAGCGACAAATTCAACCGCTTTAACCCACTTATCTTCGGGCAAGTCGAGAGGGAGAACCAAATTACGGTATTCAACTGTGCCCGTCGCGGGAATAGTTTGCGGCGGGATGTTAACGATCATGTCTGGCTCGCCGTGGCCCCATTTAACCGGCGTGATGTCGTATTCTGCGAGGGGATCGGTCGCGCTGTCGTTCTTGGCGCCGCTATCGATCCAGTGCACAAGCTTCTGTGTCTCCTCTACGGTGATATGGTTTACGCCGTGGAATTGGTTTGAGTATTCAACGTCGATCTGACCTGGCGGCATGCGCTTGGTAATCAGCGTTTCACGGATCATAGGCGACCAGCCCTGAACCATCTGGTGGCTGCTCATAGCGAAAGGCGCGATACCGCCTTCTTGGTGACATGTCACACAGCGCTGCTCTAAGATTGGTGCAACGTCATTGGCGTAAGAGACTGCTGCGATCTGCGCTGATTTTGCGCTGAAGTCGATGGCCTCTCCGTTACTGGTGAATTCTGGCGCGGCGATCTCTTGATCAGCGATGAGGGCAGTTAGCGCATCAGCCACGTAGTGCTCACTTGCGCGTCGTGCTTTTTTGCCTTCGGCAAAACGATCGTTGAGCGCACCACGGTAGACGAGCTCTTTCGCTTTAGGGTCCAGAATAGCGACCTCTAACGCGCGTGTAAGTCCGAGCTCTTCCGCGACGAGTTGAGTATCATCTATTAAAACGCGAAGCTCGATGCCTGCCTTTTCAGCAGCTTGTAACAGCGCCGCTTTATCGGCGTTGCCTGTCGAGTCAAGCATAACGAATTCGACGCGTTGGCCTTCGAACTGCGCGGCCAAGCTCGCTATGTCTTTGGCAGCCTTGCGAATATCGCGACTACCGTCCTGTGCAAGCACTACCACTGCGTCTTGATTGGCGTGACGGCTTAGTTGGAAAAATCGGCCTTTTGCATCTACTAACGAAAAATCACTGACGCGCTCGCCAGCATTTGCCATGCTTACGCAGGTGGACAGCAGTGTCGCTGCACTCAGTTTGGCGATTGTCGAAATTTTAATCATCTCGTACTCCTTATTCTTTGGTCGTAAGATATTACTGATGCTATCTTAACTGGCCCCGAGTCTAGGGCTTTTGATAGCGTTGTGCTTCCTAAAAATTAAAAATTACTGAATTTCGAGAATCTGAGTAGAATTAAATCCTACAAAACGCGGTTTATGACGCGTTGGCGTAAAGCTTTACTGCAAAACACTCGACAGGGCCAAGAAAGTGATCCCATTCCGCTTTAGCATTCTAGATGCAATACGACTAATAGCATGCCTTTGGTTCGTTGCCGCGAACACGGGATTCGCCGCTGAATATCGCGTGGCGCACTGCCTTAAAGGTTGCCCGATAGAAATGAAAGCAGGCAATCAACTTATTGCCCGTGCCATCTATGCGCTATCTTTTAACTCGGATCGGGGTGCGGCCGACTGGCTCGCCTACCGAATGCGTCCGGGAGCGCTGGGCATTGCCACGAGCCTGTCACGGGATTGGGTCGACGATTCAGATTTGCCGGGTCTTGAGCAGACTATCGCTGTTCAAGATCAATCAGCCGAGGCGCTCGGATTGATTAGAGCTAGGCTAATCCCGTTGGTCAGTGTTGCAGCAACGCCTTACTGGCACGAAGCCAACCTGTTGTCTGCAAGCACATTGCGCACAGTGAATCTCGACAGGGGCGCTTGGTCGGGACTCGAATGGTCGCTTCGTAATCTGGTCAATCGCCGCGGTGATGTCTACGTTGTTACTGGGCCTATTTACGGCCCAGAACCTGATACATCTCACGAGCCTGCAACAGCCGAGACAGACCTGCCAGTCGCCTTCTTCAAGCTTGTTGCAACCCAGAGTGGCGCGTTAAGCGTGTTCCGATTCGATCAAGCTTTCGGTGTATACCTGCATCATTGCGAGGCCAGAAGCACACTTGCAGAGATCGAGACCGAAACAGGGCTGCAATTTTTCCCAGACTGGGAAAGAGCTGAGTTTGGCCGCGAGACTCTGGACACCCAGCTCGGCTGTCGCTAGGGCGGCCACTCTTTTTTAGTTAAGGCGAGTAGGCTTTAGCGAATCTCTGCGAGGAAGTAGTCGTCGATTAGCAACTCTTCGATGAGGCGATCTAGAGCCTTGCTTACAGCGGCTGCGGCGCCTTCGCTCAGTGGGACTGTGCCGCGACCAAACAGTTTTGTCTGCCAAACAATGCGCGTACCTTCGACCAGCTGAATACTTGTTCTCAGCGTGAGCTGCAAAGACTCTACCCCGGCTCTGTCGACTAACGCAGCGTCTGTTGCGACCAGCGTACCGGCCAAGCGCATGCCTGCCTCATCACCAGCCAGACGCGCATCGCTCGCGGCAAAGGCACTGTGCATTGCTTCACCAACAATTTCCGCCAAGGGACGACTAGCCATTGCAACCCCGCCATCGGCAAGTTCACCCGTAAAGATCACTCGTGGGTCGCTAACCTCGCGTTCATCGGCGAAGGCCTTCACCGAAAGGGTTGTTTTCATGCCGCTGAGTTCTGTGAGCTTGCCACCGGAAAAGGCTGTCGCGATTTCAATCTCGCTCTGCGCAGACACGCTACCCACCGCAAGCGCGCCAATCGCAGTCAGCACCGAGGCTAATCTTATAGCACGCGCGGGTATGCATTTTTTGGCAAAAACCCAAAAGGTGAAAGGCGGTGTCGCTTTGATTTTGAGCTGCGTCATGAGTTGTTCCCTAACTGACTAAATGAGTCATTGTCTTACCGTGCGCGCAGGAGTTCTGTGCGCAAAACCGAGGCCTGAGAATAAATGACCGTTGCGGCATGTTCAAGGCATCGCGCTTAACTTTAGCTTAATTTCTCGAGCAAAAAAAACCGCAGGGCCTCAAATTAAAGGGCGCTGCGGTTTTTTTTACGCGCTGTCTAAACGGAAGTTTAGAGCTCGCTAGTCGGCCAAGTTGGCGCATTGTTGCGGACAGTAACCGCGCGGATGCCTTGGTTGACGAACTTTTGCACTCTGCTGCCTTCGTAGGTTTCAGTCGTGTAGACATTGCCTGCTGAGTCAGTTGCGATGCTGTGTGGCGCATAGAATGTGCCTGGCTGACGACCGCCTTGACCGAAGGTGTAGAGAACCTCCATTGACTCGCGGTCGATAACCGAGATCTTGAAGTTCTGGCCATCTGCTAAGTAGATGTATTTTTGCTCTTCGTCACGCGAGAACGCGATATCCCAAGTTGAGCCTTGGTTTAACGTCGCTGGGTTGTAAACAACCTCGCGCACATAAGTGCCGTCTTTGCGGAAAACCTGCACCCGGTCGGCGCCGCGGTCACACACATAAACTAGGCCGTCATTCGAAGGTTCTGCACAGTGAACCGGGCCGCGGAATTGTTGCGGACCAGGCTGACCAGGAACATAGGTGACGTCTGCAGTGTCATCAGGCGTGTTGCCGTAAGCACCCCAGTAACGCTTGAATGCGCCAGTAGCGACGTCGACAACAGCAACGCGGCGATTCTGGTAGCCATCAGCGAAGTAAGCTTCATTCGCTTCGACATCGATCGCGATTTCAGCTACGCGTGCGAAGTGAGTCTTGCTATTGCTGTCTCGGCCTTCGCCCTGCATACCGATAGTGCGTATGTACTCACCGTCGCGAGAGAATACGAGTACGTGTGAGTCACCGCCGCCGTTGCCGCCAATCCAGACGTCGCCGTTGGGAGCAACTTCGATACCGTGGTTAGAAGCAGGCCAAACATAAGGTGCGCCTTCAACAGGGCCGCCCCATGCATTAACTACATTGCCTTCTGCATCGAATTCAATGATTGGTGGTGCCGGTGTGCAGCACTCGGCGACGCCGCCCTGCAGACCGATTTCAGTGTTGCCACCGAATTGTGACGCATCGTTGCGGTGAACGATGAACACGTGATCGCGTTCGTCGACGTCTACACCGATTGTATTACCCATCGCCCAGTTGTTAGGCAGTGGCTTTGGCCAGTAAGGATCGACAAGGAAATGTGGCGCCATGACGCCGTTGCTCGCCGCAACGCTTGGCTCCTGAATCTTAGATTGCCCCACCCCCAGTGCAACCAAGGCAACGACTAATGCCGCGCCAATAATCAACTTAGACTTTCTCATTTTTATAACCTCCATAGGCCCGCTTCACGGGCGTGAATACTCTCCAGAGTCGTCCGGAGTATACTCATTTCTAGGCAGGCAGTATACTCGACGGCCGTTTTTAAGAGATGCGTAATTGAGCGCGTTTTTAAGCCATAAATCGCTGAATTTATTGGAGTAAATTTCATGAGCCGCATCGATGTGCAAGATTCGTCGCAGACTTTCGTCCATCATTTGTCGCGCCTTGGCAGCCGTCTTGGTGCGTTACTGGTGTTGCTGTGTACCCTCCTGCCCGCCGTTACTCAGGCTCATGATATTCCGAGTCGAATCACTGTTAACGCCTTTGTAAAGCCCGAAGGCAATACGCTCACTGCGTTGCTAAGGGTGCCGATGGAGGCGTTTGGAGAAATCAGCTTTCCTCTTCGAGGCCCGGGGTTTATTCAAATCTCGGAGGCCGATTTCGCCATCAGAGACGCGGCAAGGGTTTACATCACCGAGTCTTTCAAATTCTACGAGAACGGCGTCGAGTTAACCGAGAAGCAATTGGGTGCGGTCCGAGTCGAATTACCCTCCGACCGCGCGTTTGTCGACTACGATCGCGCGCTCGAGAACATCCTCAGCGAGCCGCTGGCCGACTCGGCTAATCTTTTTTGGCGCCAAGGCGTGCTCGATGTCATGGTCACCTACCCCATTTTGGACGAGGGTTCGGACTTTAGCGTCGATCCATTGCTTGGGACGCTGGCGAATGAAACGACAACGGTACTAAGGTTTATTGTGCCCGGTGGCGCCGAGCGCATTTTCAATTACATTGGCAATCCAGGCGTTGTCGATTTAGACCCTCGTTGGCATCAGGCTGCGCTCCGCTTCGTCGTGATGGGTTTCGAACACATCCTAGAAGGTACCGATCACCTTCTCTTTCTGTTCTGCCTAGTGATTCCACTCCGCTCATTGCGTGGGCTAATTCCCGTTGTGACCTCGTTTACTATCGCGCACTCGATTACGCTGATTAGCTCGGCGTTCGGACTCGCGCCCAATGTGCTTTGGTTCCCGCCGCTTATCGAGACGCTGATTGCGCTGTCGATTGTTTACATGGCCTTCGAGAATATTGTCGGGGCGAGACTCGAACATCGCTGGGTAGTGACTTTCGTATTTGGGTTGATTCACGGGTTTGGCTTTTCATTCCTCTTCAGCGATACGCTCCAGTTTGCTGGCGGACACCTGTTTTCATCGCTTCTTGCGTTTAATGTTGGTGTCGAGCTTGGGCAACTGTTTATTTTGCTGTTGGTTATTCCACTGCTCAGTGTGCTGTTCTCGCGTTTCGTGCAAGAGCGAATCGGCACGATTCTGCTGTCAGCCCTCATTGCGCACAGCGCGTGGCATTGGATGCTAGAACGCGGAACGACGTTCAGTGAATATCAATTAGCCATGCCGATAGTCGATAGCATTTTTCTCGCGTCGCTCATGCGCTGGGCAATGTTACTTTTAATCATCGCAGGCGCGGTCTGGGCGATGTATGAGGTGTTCCGAAGGTTTGCGTTAATCGAGCCCTTATCGAGCTATGGTCCGAGCGATAACCGAAGCGATAACCTAAGCGATAGCCTAAGGAATAAAAAGACCCGTGAGTCGTAAGGCTAGCGAGTGGCGCTGCGTTAAATCTTGTTACAAAAAGTAATGCTTTAGAGCGAGGCGGCAGTGTATTTTGAGCTACACTCAGAGGCTCTAAATTAAAGGAGTAGTAGGAATGGTTAATCGGTCTGTAACTGCGTCTTTTTTACTTGCTGGCGCGTTGTTCGCGACCCAAGCAATAAGCGCTGCACCAGCGCGGGTTGGCGACTTCGCCCTAATTGATAGTGCAGGTGAATTTCACCAACTCAGTCGCTACGGCGATAAAGAAGCCCTCGTCCTCCTGGCGTTTGACGCAAGCTGTGGCTCGATGCAGAGTCAGGTCGATCAATTTGAAGCGTTAGAAGCAGCGTGGCGAGACAGAGACATCGCCTTCGGTATAATCAACGCAACGCCTGACGCGACCATCGATGCAGCGCGCAGAGCGCAGGCGTCGTTTGCGATAGAGCTTCCGTTTATGCTCGATAGCAGCCAACTCGTTACCCGCACGTTGGGGCTGACGAAAGCGGGAGAGGTTACCGTATTGGACCCCGCTCGCCTCTCCTCATTTTATGCCGGAGGCCTTGACTCAGTAGACGCCTCCATCGAAGCTAAGCTCAGCGGGGAAGACGCAATAGCCGCGGCGAGCCTGTCTGGCTGTGAGTTGTCATTCCCTTCCCTCGACGCTATCGCAGCGACACCCCCTGACTATGCGACTGATGTTGCGCCCATAGTGATCGAGCAATGCGCCTCTTGTCATAGGGAAGGTGGTATCGGGCCTTTCGCACTCGACAGCCACCTGATGCTTCAGGGTTGGTCGCCGATGATTCGTGAAGTGTTGTTGACCAAGCGTATGCCTCCGATGCAGGTCGATCCTGCGATTGGCCACTTCGATAATGATCGCGCGTTAAGCGGCGACCAGATCGAGAAGTTGATCGGCTGGATCGACGCGGGTGCTCCGCGCGGCGCGGCGGCTGTTGATCCGCTCGCCGAAGTTCAATTTCCAGATCGTAAAGCATGGCAACTAGGCGAGCCTGACTTCATTATCAAAGCGCCAGCCATGGAAATCCCGGCCACCGGCGTGCTCGACTATGTCGATATCGATGTCGAACTCCCCTTTACCGAAGACAAGTGGGTCAAGAGTGTGCAGTTCATCGCAGGCGATGAGTCTGTATTGCATCACCTGCTGGCGTATGTGACTGCGCCCGACGAAGCCTTTGAGGGCGGCGAAGCGGATACCACCTCGGTTGCTCGGCGCTTCCTCGAGGGCTATGCACCAGGCAAGGTTGATGCGATGACTTTCCCAGAGGACACTGGAGTGTTCATCCCTGCAGGGCATAAGTTGTCTCTGCAATTCCACTACACGACCAATGGCAAGGCGACTGTAGATGAAACCGTCTTAGGTCTCTACATGTACGATGAGCCGCCCGCCCATGAAAATTTTACTCGCTCGGTAGCCGCGAGTTTTAGAATTCCAGCTTATGCGAAAGACCATGAGGTCAAGGCAGCTTATACCTTCCAAGAAGACGTTGTGGTGACGGGCCTGCGGGCACACATGCATTTCCGCGGTAAAGACATGAAATTTACGGCGCAGATGCCCGATGGCCGCATGCAAGACCTCTTAAGTGTGCCCAATTACAGCTACGCATGGCAGCCGACTTATCAGCTTGAAGAGGCGATGGAATTACCCGCGGGCACCAAAGTGTACGTGACCGGTTCATTCGATAACTCCGAGTACAATCCGGCGAACCCTGATCCAAGTAAAGAGTTAACTTTTGGGCTGCAAAGTTGGGACGAGATGTTTATCGGCTATTGGACCTACCACGCAGCAGAACCCAATAATTAGTCGGTAGTTGAAGGTTTGGCAGCGATTGCGTTGCCAAGCAAACGAAGAAACACCCGCGAGGGTGTTTTTTTTGAATTGGGCCACGTTTGCTTTAATGCCGTTTTCGTTCGTGTCTTAGGGCACTAATTCGGTTTGCGCGCAGACAGAGCCTTGCTATGATGCAGAGTCCTTCTAGGCTCGCGCCCATAATAATAATTCGGGAGAAAATTCAATGTCCTCGGTCTTTATCATCGTCTTCGGACTAATCGGCTTTACCTTCGGCTGGTTCGTCTACTCTAAATTTATTGCAGAAAAAATCTATCGACTCGACCCGGACTACGTAACACCGGCGCACACATTCAACGACGGCATCGATTTCGTCCCAACCAACAAGTTTGTCCTTTGGGGTGCGCATTTCACCTCGGTTGCCGGAGCTGCGCCTATTGTCGGCCCTGCAATTGCCGTCTATTGGGGCTGGGGGCCAGCGCTTTTATGGGTCACGTTTGGCTCGATATTCTTTGCGGGCGTTCACGACATGGGCGCACTCTGGGCAAGCACTCGCCACAAGGCGAAGTCGATAGGGGCTTTATCCGAAGACGTGGTGGGCAAACGTACGCGTGCACTCTTTATGGTGGTGATTTTCTTACTATTGCTCATGGTTAATGCCGTGTTTGGCACAATCATTGCGAGCGAGATGGTCGACATTCCCACGTCTGTATTCCCAGCCTGGGCCGCCATTCCGGTTGCGGTCGGCATCGGCGTCCTGATTCGAAAGCAATACAATCTCTTGCTGATCTCGATTATCGGCGTCGTTATTCTCTATTTCTCTATCTACATCGGCAGCGTGATGCCGCTGGAACTACCCGCCGACATCTTCGGTTTGGGTCCTAATGGCAACTGGATCATTCTCTTATTTGTTTACGCAGGTATTGCCTCGAGTCTCCCTGTTTGGTTGCTGCTGCAGCCGCGCGACTACATTAACGGTGCGCAGCTCGTGGTTGGTCTTTTTGTGCTCTACGGTGCGGTACTGCTTACCCTGCCGGAAGTGACAGCGCCAATGATTAACGAAAACCTCGCTGAGAATACGCCACCAATATTCCCAATTCTTTTCGTGACTATTGCGTGTGGTGCGCTCTCAGGTTTCCACGGCATCGTGTCGTCCGGCACGAGTTCTAAGCAACTGAGTAATGAGAAAGACGCGCGTTTCGTCGGCTACCTCGGTGCGTTGGGCGAAGGCACGCTGGCGCTGATTACGATTACGGCGGTGACCGGTTCTCTCTACGCTGCTAACGCAGCCGATTGGAACACTATTTATTCGGGTTTTGGCAGCGGTGGGGCGAGTGCCTTTATCGCCGGCGGCGCAGCGTTGATAACCGAAGGCTGGGGTATTCCGATAAGCTTTAGCGAGACTATGCTCGCGGTAATGGTGGTGTTGTTCGCCGGCACGACAATGGATGCAGGCTTACGTCTGCAACGCTATATCATTCAAGAATGGGGCAACATATATGAGATAGGCCCGCTTAAAAACAACATCATCTCCACTCTCGTTGCTGTGTTCTCTTGTTTGATCCTCGCCTTCGGTGCGTCTAACGGCGGCTACCCTGGCGATGGCGGCATGGTCATCTGGCCGTTGTTCGGAGCGTCTAATCAGATCCTCGCAGCACTCACACTGCTGGTTATCTCAATCTTCCTGATGCGCCTTGGCCGTCCTGCTATTTACACGCTGGTGCCAATGATCTTCATCATCGTGGTCGCGTTTTGGGCGAGTGCGTGGTATCTCGTCGACTATTACCGTGGCGAGAAGTGGCTATTAATGGCGCTTAGCCTCGCTGTGATGAGTGCGAGTATTATCGTTGTGCTCGAGGCTTTCTCGGTGATTGGTAAAATACGTCGCGGCGAAAAACTCGATGTTGCTGACGAGCAAGTGTAGGCTCGATCGGATTAAGCCGACTCTCTTATAGGTTATAGGTTATAGGTTATAGGTTAAAGGCTATAGGCTGCCGTTGTTTAGCTGAGCGCGGCCTGACTGAAAGCAAAAACCCGCCAGCATCGTGCTAGGCGGGTTTTTTGTTGCCGGTGCCTAGAGTAGCGAAAGAAGAGGGTGTTGTGAGTAAGGGTAATGCGCTGATGCTATTAAGTGACAAGAACTGGGCAGGGGAGCTGTCTTGCCATGGAGGCCATACACTCAGTGTGCAGCTCTTTGACGAAATCGACTCGACTAATGCCGAAGCGCTGCGCCAGTTCAAGTGCTTGGATGAAAAGGCTCACTGCCTGCCGACTGTGTTAATTGCAAAGAGTCAGACAGCGGGGCGGGGCCGCCGAGGAAGAGCTTGGGTTAGCAAGCCGGGAGCAGGACTCTATCTGTCACTAATGAGGAGTTTTACGCTTGCGCCAGATGCCCTTCAGGGTCTGAGTCTCGTGGTTGGAATGGCTGTGAGAACGGCGCTGGCCTCGCTTGGGGCGGCCGAGATCAGTCTCAAATGGCCGAACGATCTCGTTTATCATGGGCGTAAGCTTGGTGGGATATTACTCGAGCTTCGTCAAGAGGCCGATCTTTGTCATGTCGTGATGGGAATTGGGATCAATATCGATTTAGCCACTCAGGAGGCGCTTCATCTCGACAGACCGGCAGTTGATTTGGCCGAAATCATGGGCGAGGCGGTAACACAGGAAGCGCTCTGCACTGCGCTGCTTAATCAGCTATCGCGAGATATCGATCAATTTATTGCACAGGGCTTCGAGTCGTTCGTTGTTCGATGGAATGAGGCAGACTACTATTTGGGCAAACGGGTCGCTGTCGAGCAAGGCGAACACCGCTTGCTAGGCGTTAGCCGCGGCGTTGATTCCACCGGTGCGCTGTTGCTATTAAAAGAAGGGACAGACAATTCGGGCACATTGCTGCGTTTCGAAGGGGGCGAACTCAGTCCTTCGCTGAGACCCGATGGAGAGTAAGAGTGGATATTGAGATTGATGCAGGCAATACGAGGCTTAAATGGCGGCTTCGCGATGAGAGCGGCGTGTCGGCAACAAGCATTGCTTCCACCCCGAGCGACATTGCCGAAGCTATAGCCGGTCGCGCGGTCAGTGGAGGAGTAGCCGACTCCCACACTCCAATAGGCCGAGTAAGGATCGCCAGTGTCCGCTCGCCGGATGCATTGGCCGAATTTGTTGCCGAATGCCGCGACCTATTTTCTCTCGATCCTCAGGTCGCTCGAGTAGTACAGGTGCATGCCGGTGTCACCATTCGATATCCTGACCCTAGCAGGCTGGGCGTTGATAGGTGGCTTGCTATGCTGGCAGCGAATGCGGCTTCGTCTAAGGCATGTCTTGTTGTCGATTGTGGTACGGCATTGACAGTCGATAAGCTTAATGAGCTCGGGCAACACTGCGGTGGTTATATCCTGCCAGGGCTTGCGCTTATGCGGCGCAGCCTTGAAGAGAATACCCGAATTCGGCTCGATGCGGGTTTCCAGCTGGGGGGTTCGGGTCTAGGTCATTCTACTGATGAGGCGGTTTATCATGGCAGCCTGGCGGCAGCGGTCGCGCTTATCGTTTCTGCACTCGAGGACGCGAGCGCAGAGGGGAGTGAGTGTGAGTTGCTGGTGACCGGCGGCGGGGCTGTCGAATTGATGCCTCATCTGCTCAGTCGCGGTGCTAAGCTGGTGCCAGATTTGGTTTTGGAAGGCTTGTCTTTAGCTTTTTAGAGGACAGAGCCGATTATCACGAGCCTATGCAGCTCGGCGGAGATGGATTTGCGTTACATCATACTAGTGTTAGCTGTGGCTAATATCGGCTATATGGCTTGGCATAGCATGACAGAGATGCCTTCAGCGCAGTCTTCGAGTTCAGCAGCGGAAGCTCCTTTAAGACCCCTGATCAACACGGGCTTGGTTAAGGTGAGCGAATCTAATCAGCTATAGCTCCCTATCTGCGCTTTTTCTGCGCTTTTTCTGCGTAAGACGATTGCACCTCGTAGGCAATTCCCATAAAATGCCGCTCCTGTGTAAGAGAGCCGAGGGTTATTTGTCCCTTGGGGAATCTTGTAGGAGGGGTTCCCGAGTGGCCAAAGGGATCAGACTGTAAATCTGACGCGCAAGCTTCGGTGGTTCGAATCCACCCCCCTCCACCATATAAATCTTTATGATTCATAGGGTTGCGAAATATTTGTCGTCTCTACGCAAGTTACAGGCGGGTATAGTTCAGCGGTAGAACCCCAGCCTTCCAAGCTGGTTGCGCGGGTTCGATTCCCGCTACCCGCTCCATTTTTCAGAGGCTCGCGCCGTCGGTGTGAACTCCAATGGTGCTAGTTTTTCGCTCGCATAGCTCAGGCGGTAGAGCACTTCATTGGTAATGAAGAGGTCCCAGGTTCAACTCCTGGTGTGAGCACCACCTTTTTTAAAGGTTTTGTTAAATGGCTCTGTTTGATTGTACTGATAGGTTTTAGGTGTCTTATCAAGAAGTTAAGCAGGAAGTTAAGCAGGAAGTAAGCAAAAATTTAGCAAGAAGTTAGCTGAAAGAAAGAAAAAGTGTTTCGTCTCTTGGCGGGGCAAATGAGAATTAACGTGAAAGACCTGCGAGCAGGTAAATGTTGAGGGCAGTCAAAAATGGCTAAGGAAAAATTCGAAAGAAGTAAGGTACACGTAAACGTCGGTACGATCGGACACGTTGACCACGGCAAGACAACATTGACTGCTGCTCTGACTAAGGTTTGCGCAGAGACTTACGGCGGCTCGGCACGCGATTTCTCGCAGATCGACAATGCCCCTGAAGAGAAGGCACGTGGTATCACTATTTCAACGTCACACGTTGAATACGATTCACCTAACCGTCACTACGCGCACGTCGACTGTCCTGGACACGCCGACTACGTAAAGAACATGATCACGGGTGCTGCACAGATGGACGGCGCCATTTTGGTTTGTTCAGCTGCGGACGGCCCTATGCCACAAACACGTGAGCACATCCTGCTTTCGCGTCAGGTTGGCGTGCCTTACATTGTCGTGTTCATGAACAAGGCAGACATGGTTGACGACGAAGAGCTGCTTGAGCTCGTCGAAATGGAGATCCGTGAGCTCCTCGACCAGTACGATTTCCCGGGTGACGACACGCCAATCGTAATTGGTTCGGCGCTTAAAGCGCTCGAAGGCGACGCCTCAGACATCGGCGTTCCTGCTGTATTGAAGCTCGTTGACGTTCTGGATACGTACATCCCAGAGCCGGTTCGTGACGTTGATCAGGCATTCCTGATGCCAATCGAAGACGTGTTCTCAATTTCTGGTCGCGGTACTGTTGTGACTGGTCGTATTGAGCGCGGCATTGTGAATGTTGGCGACGAGATTGAGATCGTTGGTATTCGCGACACGACAACCACTGTTTGTACAGGCGTTGAGATGTTCCGCAAGCTGCTAGACGAAGGTCGTGCAGGCGAGAACGTGGGTGTGTTGCTGCGTGGTACTAAGCGTGAAGACGTTGAGCGTGGTCAGGTTCTTTCGAAGAAAGGCGCGATCAAGCCGCACACCAAGTTTGAGGCAGAGGTTTACATCCTGTCGAAGGACGAGGGAGGCCGTCATACGCCATTCTTTAAGGGCTATCGTCCACAGTTCTATTTCCGTACCACTGACGTGACAGGCGCTTGTGAGCTTCCTGAAGGCGTTGAGATGGTCATGCCTGGTGACAACGTGAAGATGGAAGTCACGTTGATTGCGCCAATCGCGATGGACGAAGGTCTCCGCTTTGCGATCCGTGAAGGCGGTCGCACAGTAGGCGCCGGCGTTGTAGCGAAGATATTCGAGTAAGCTTTAACAGGCTTTTCGCTGAGCCGAGACCTCCGGTAGGATGTCTCGGCTTAGTCGTCTTTGTAGAGTTCGGACATAATTAACTCGGTGTTAGAGTTTAGATTCTAATTAGATCTAAATTTAGATCGAACCAAATAGACGAGCAAAAGAGTTTAGGCCAGTAGCTCAATTGGCAGAGCAGCGGTCTCCAAAACCGCAGGTTGGGGGTTCGATTCCCTCCTGGCCTGCCACATAGTCGTTGGGTAATTGCTCAGCGAGTGGCGGGATTAATGCATCGGCTCCATGCCGGTGACGGATGAGTCTAGGTGTATTCAGTGATTAGCTGGTCTAGGCCACCAAAATAAGAGAATAAGCGAGCACTATGTCAGAGAAAATTGAAGGCGCGAGCACTAAGTTAGATGGCCTTAAGTGGCTCGTCGTTGTGGCCATCACCGTCGCCGCGATCTACGCAAATTCTTATTTCGCGACGGAATCTTTATTGGTTCGCGTGGTCGGATTGATCATCGCTGCCGCTATCGCCGGCTGGATTGCGATCCAAACCGTGCGAGGACGATCGTTCCTCGAGCTTTGCCTCGAGGCAAGGACCGAGATTCGTAAGGTTGTATGGCCAACTCGGCAAGAGACTACCCAAACCACCATTGTGGTATTGGTTGTTATCTTCATTGTCGCCATTATTTTATGGCTGCTTGATTGGGCGCTCAACAGCGCCGTCTCATCGATAATCGGATAGGGGCAACAATGGCTAAGCGTTGGTATGTAGTTCACGCCTTCTCCGGATATGAGAAGAAAGTAATGCTCTCGTTGCAAGAGCGTATTGCGTTACAGGGTATGGAAGATCTATTCGATGATGTGCTTGTCCCCACAGAAGAAGTGGTTGAGATGCGCGCGGGTCAAAAGCGCAAAAGCGAGCGCAAGTTCTTCCCTGGCTATGTGCTTGTTCATATGGAGCTCAATGACGATACGTGGCATTTGGTTAAAAACACGCCGCGCGTCATGGGATTTATTGGCGGTACAGCAGATCGGCCCGCGCCGATTACGGCGAAAGAGGCCGACAAAATACTGCAGCGCATGGAAGCGAGCGAAGACATGCCAGCGCACAAGACTGTTTATGAGCCTGGCGAAATGGTTCGAGTAACAGACGGTCCTTTCAATGACTTTACAGGCACTGTAGAGGAAGTGAATTACGAGAAGAACAGACTGCGCGTAGCGGTGCTGATTTTCGGTAGGTCTACACCGGTCGAGTTAGAGTTCGGTCAAGTCGAAAAGAGCTAGTCTTAGGCTCTAGGCCTTTAGGTCTAAAAGTAAGCATGAATTTTTGGGCGAAAGCCCAAAGCGAAGCGGTCGGGAGTCGTCAAAATGGCGCCTCCGGCCATAAAGACGAGCTCTAAGTCATTTAGAGTACGCAGGGGAGTTGGCAAGGTTTCAGTTTTTATAAGCCCGCGTCAACGTCTGCACCCAAGGAGAGCAACATGGCTAAGAAAGTACTAGCTTATATCAAGCTACAAGTCGGGGCTGGCAAAGCTAACCCGAGCCCACCAGTTGGACCTGCTTTAGGTCAGCACGGTGTTAACATCATGGAATTCTGTAAGGCATTCAATGCTGCAACACAGAGCATGGAAGCTGGCTTACCGATTCCCGTAGTGATCACGGTCTACTCGGATCGCAGCTTCACCTACATCATGAAAACTCCGCCTGCTTCAGTGCTGCTGCGAAAAATCGTCGGCATCACTAAGGGTAGCGGTCGCCCAAACACTGAGAAAGTTGGCACTGTTACTCGTGCGCAACTCGAAGAAGTGGCGACTCAAAAGATGGCCGACTTAACAGCGGCTGATATGGACGCGGCAGTGCGTACATTGGCGGGCAGCGCGCGCAGCGCCGGCCTCATCGTCGAGGGAGTTTAGTAACATGGCTAAATTAAGCAAAAAGAAAAAGGCACTTGCTGCCAAAATCGAGCCAGGCAAAGCCTACTCGGTGGCTGATGCGGTCGCGATCCTCTCAGAATTCGCCACAGGCAAATTCAAAGAGTCGCTCGACGTCTCGGTTAATCTCGGCATCGACGCGCGTAAGTCGGACCAAGCCGTCCGTGGTTCAACTGTACTGCCCGCAGGCACTGGTAAAGAAGTGCGGGTCGCCGTTTTCGCTCAAGGCGAAAATGCAGAGAAGGCGAAAGCAGCTGGCGCAGACATCGTTGGTTTTGACGACCTAGCCGAAAGCATTCAGGCGGGTAACCTAGACTTCGACGTCGTTATTGCTACCCCAGACGCCATGCGCGTAGTTGGTAAGCTGGGCACCGTTCTTGGCCCACGTGGCCTGATGCCTAACCCCAAGGTTGGCACGGTAACACCTGACGTTGAAACTGCGGTCAAAAACGCAAAAGGTGGCCAGGTTCGCTACCGCACAGACAAGAATGGAATCATCCACGGTGGTATTGGCAAGGTAGACTTCGACGTGGCTGCTGTTACGGCTAACCTCGAGGCACTGCTGCTAGACCTGAAAAAGGTTAAGCCTGCTTCTGCCAAGGGTGTCTACATTCGCAAAGTAACGTTGTCATCGACTATGGGCCCTGGCCTGCAGATCGACCACTCGTCGCTCGCAATCTAAAGAAATCGCAGGCCGGTGCATCGCGCTGGCCGCAGCGCCGCTGACGCAAGTCTTGGTCAGCGACAAACTTTGGGGTTTTGTCAGTTCTCTGGCAGGGCCGTCAAAGACCGTAGGTGAAGTGTGGTTCTGCCAGGTAGGCAAAATCGGCTTCTTAATTTCCTACGCAGATGGTGAAACCCGATATGAGTTTCGGTGTGTCATGCACACCGCGGCTCTCATCTTACTCACCGAATGAAAGAAGGCAGTGGTTGAGGTTTTATAATTCTCTACTTACTGTTTTCGTCCAAAGCTCGAAAGAGCTTAAGGATTACTTGTCACGAAATTGCTAGTTATTTTTAGAGGGCTCGCTCGCTAAAGAAAGCTGTCGAAGACTGAGGGTGATCACAACAATATGGAGTTGAGATAGTGGCTATTAGATTGGAAGACAAGAAACAAATCGTTTCAGAAGTCAATCAAGCTGCTAGCAGTGCTTTGTCTGCAGTTCTCGCGGATTACCGCGGCGTAACTGTAAGTCAGATGACTGCACTTCGTAAGAGCGCTCGAGAAAATAATGTCTATCTACGTGTTGTTCGCAACACGCTGCTTAAGAAAGCAGTAGAGGCGACAGATTTCGAGTGTATTCAAGAAGTGCTAGTTGGGCCTACCATTCTCGCTTTTTCGCAGGACGACCCCGGAGCCGCCGCGCGTGTGCTAAAGGATTTTGCGAAAGAGAATGCTAAGTTCGAAATCAGAGCATTGTCTGTTGGTGGTAAGTTATTAGACGCAAGTCAGATCGACGTGTTGGCAAAGTTGCCGACTCACGATCAGGCGCTGTCTATCCTTATGAGCGTGATGTTGGCGCCTGTAACGAAGCTTGCAAGAACCATGAAAGAGGTTCCCTCGAAGGTAACGCGTGGCGTTGCTGCAGTTCGAGACCAGAAGCAGGAAGCAGCCTAGTTTTTTCGTTGCTTAGGCAGCGAGACACAAAATTTATATTAATTATTTTATTAGGAGATAAGAGTCATGGCTCTATCTAAAGAAGACGTATTAGAAGCAATCGCCGAAATGTCGGTAATGGACGTTGTTCAGCTGGTTGAAGCAATGGAAGAGAAGTTTGGCGTTTCTGCAGCTGCCGCTGTAGCCGCTGCTCCTGCCGCTGCTGCAGGCGAAGCTGTTGCTGCTGAAGAACAGACTGAGTTCGATATCGTTCTTACTGGCGCAGGCGAGAAGAAAGTAAACGTCATTAAAGCGGTTCGCGGCATTACAGGTCTTGGCCTGAAAGAAGCGAAAGAGCTTGTTGATGGCGCACCTTCAACATTGAAGGAAGCTGCACCTAAAGGCGAAGCTGAAGAAGCTAAGAAAGCTCTCGAAGAGGCTGGCGCCACAGTTGAGCTTAAGTAATCTGCTTAAGCTGAAAACCGATGCTCACCGGATGCAGATTTCTGCATCCGGTGTTCGTCGTTGTAAGACTTCTACACCCTTAGTACCCCACTAGTACGCAACGCTAGGAACACAGCAATGGCCTATTCGTATACAGAGAAAAAACGAATCCGTAAAAACTTTGGCAAACTGCCGAGTGCTATGGATATACCGTACCTCTTATCTATACAAGTCGATTCCTATAGACAGTTTACACAACTCGACAGCCCTCTCGACGCGCGCAAAGACCAAGGTCTACATGCAGCGTTTAAGTCCGTTTTCCCAATAGTCAGCTATTCGGGCAAAGCCGTACTCGAGTACGTGAGCTACGAGCTAGGTAAGCCGGTATTCGACGTGAAAGAGTGTCAATTGCGCGGTTCTACTTATTCCGTCTCCTTACGGGTGAAAGTTAGGTTGATCCTTTACGATAAGGAATCAACGACTCAAACCATTAAGGATATTAAAGAGCAAGAAGTCTATATGGGCGAAATCCCATTGATGACCGACTCTGGAACATTCGTCATCAACGGTACGGAGCGAGTCGTTGTGTCTCAGCTACACCGTTCGCCTGGCGTGTTCTTTGACCACGACCGCGGAAAAACGCACAGCTCGGGCAAGCTGCTCTACTCTGCGCGCGTGATTCCTTACCGTGGTTCATGGTTAGACTTCGAATTCGATCCGAAAGACATGGTCTACGTACGCATTGACCGTCGCCGCAAATTGCCTGCGACTGTTCTTATGCGAGCGCTTGGTTATTCGTCGCAGGAAATTCTCGAGGCTTTTTACGAGAACAACACGTTTAAAATCACTAAAGGCAAGGAGCCTAGCTTCTCGCTTCAGCTTATTCCTGCGCGGCTACGTGGCGAAGTGCTTAACTTTGACATTACCGACAAGAAGGGCGCTGTCATCGTTGAGAATGGGCGTCGTATTACCAGTCGTCACGTTCGACAGATGGAAACAGCAAAGCTCAAAGATCTAATCGTAACTGAAGACTTCCTCGCGGGTGAAGCGCTTGCAGCCGATGTTGTGAATAAGGAGACTGGCGAGATAATCTTCGCGTGTAACGCTGAGATCACTCACGAAATGCTTGCTGAATTTGTTGAGCAGGGCGTCACTGAATTCCAAACGATTTACACGAATGACCTCGACTGCGGTCCTTTTGTGTCAGACACATTGCGTATCGATGGCACTACATCGAAGCTCGAAGCGATGGTCGAAATTTATCGCATGATGCGTCCAGGCGAGCCGCCAACTAAAGAGTCGGCCGAAAATCTGTTCGCAAACTTATTCTTCTCACCTGAGCGTTATGACCTCTCGGCTGTTGGCCGCATGAAGTTCAACCGCCGCTTAGGTCGCCAAGAGACCGAAGGGTCTGCCGTGCTCGACCAAGACGACATTGTCGAAGTGTTGAAAACACTCGTCGGTATTCGTAATGGTTTTGGTTCGGTTGATGATATCGATCACCTTGGCAACCGCCGCATTCGCTCGGTCGGTGAGATGGCAGAAAACCAGTTCCGCGTTGGCCTCGTCCGCGTAGAGCGAGCTGTCAAAGAACGTCTAAGCATGGCTGATTCCGAAGGGCTCATGCCGCAAGACATGATAAATGCGAAACCAGTTGCCGCAGCGATCAAAGAGTTTTTTGGTTCGAGCCAGCTCTCTCAGTTTATGGATCAGAACAATCCATTGTCTGAGGTGACGCATAAGCGCCGCGTTTCGGCCCTCGGTCCGGGTGGTCTTACCCGCGAGCGTGCTGGATTCGAAGTGCGCGACGTGCACCCGACTCACTATGGTCGTGTATGCCCAATTGAGACGCCTGAGGGACCAAACATTGGTCTAATCAACTCGCTCGCAACCTATGCGCGTACGAATCATTACGGTTTCCTCGAGAGCCCGTACCGCAAAGTAGTGAAGAACAAAGTTACAGATGAGATCGACTATCTATCAGCAATTGATGAAAGCGATTTCGTTATTGCACAAGCGAGCGCGCCACTCGATAAGAAAGGTGGATTTGTCGATACGCTAGTCACCGTTCGTTATAAGGGCGAGACGACTCTCAAGCTCCGCGAAGAAGTTGACTACATGGACGTTGCGCCACAGCAGATGGTGTCTGTTGCAGCCGCGTTGATCCCGTTCCTCGAGCACGATGACGCTAACCGCGCATTGATGGGCTCGAATATGCAACGCCAAGCTGTCCCTACGCTAAAGACCGAAAAGCCTTTAGTAGGAACCGGCATGGAGCGTAACGTCGCCGCCGATTCGGGTGTATGTGAGGTTGCCTTCCGCGGTGGTGTTATCGAAAGCGTTGACGGCGCGCGCATCATCGTTCGCGTTAACGACGAAGAGACAGATGCAGGTGAGGCGGGTGTAGATATTTACAACCTAACCAAATACACGCGATCTAATCAGAATACGTGTATCAGCCAGAAGCCTCTCGTGAAAGAAGGCGACATCGTGACACGAGGCGATATTCTTGCCGACGGTCCTTCGATAGACATGGGTGAACTCGCGCTTGGTCAAAACATGCGTATCGCGTTTATGCCGTGGAATGGCTATAACTTCGAAGATTCGATTCTGATTTCTGAACGAGTAGTCAAGGAAGATCGATTCACGACTATTCACATTCAAGAACTCACGTGTGTCGCTCGCGACACGAAGCTCGGTTCTGAAGAAATTACGGCTGATATCCCGAATGTCGGCGAAGGCGCGTTGAGCAAACTCGACGAGTCGGGCATCGTATACATCGGCGCTGAGGTTAGCGCGGGTGACATTCTGGTCGGTAAGGTGACTCCTAAGGGCGAAACTCAACTAACGCCCGAAGAGAAACTCCTGCGTGCGATTTTTGGCGAGAAAGCCTCAGACGTGAAAGATACTTCGCAGCGCGTTCCAACGAGTGTCACCGGTACGGTAATCGATGTACAAGTGTTTACGCGTGACGGCCTTGAGAAAGACAAGCGAGCAATCGAAATCGAAGAGTCGCAGCTTAAAAAAGTGCGAAAAGACATCGAAGACGAGTTCCGCATTGTCCAGGGCGCGACCTACGAGCGCTTAGAGAAAGCATTACTCAATAAAGTCGTTGCCGGCGGACCTAAGCTTAAGAAGGGTCAGAAAGTCACTGCTGGGTATTTGGCCGAACTTCCACGCGAAGACTGGTTCAAGCTCCGTCTGTCTGATGACGCAGTTAATAAGCAGCTAGAGCGTGCAGAAGAGCAGCTCAAAGAGCGTCGCGCCGAATTAGACGCGCGCTATGAAGACAAGCGCGGCAAGTTAACCCAAGGCGACGATCTCGCCCCAGGCGTGCTTAAGATCGTAAAGGTCTATCTTGCTATCAAACGTCGCATTCAGCCGGGTGACAAAATGGCAGGACGCCATGGTAACAAAGGTGTTATCTCGGTGATCATGCCTGTCGAAGATATGCCGTACGATGAAAAAGGTGAGCCGGTCGATATCGTGCTCAATCCTCTCGGCGTACCGTCGCGTATGAACGTGGGTCAGATTCTTGAGACTCACCTCGGTGCGGCTGCTAAGGGCCTTGGTAATCGAATTGGTGAGATGCTCGACTCGCAGAAGAAAGCGGCTGACGTGCGTAAGCTGTTGACCGAGGTTTACAATAAAATCGGCGACAAGCAAGAAGATCTGAAGAGCTTCAGCGATGATGAAATTCTCGAGCTCGCACACAATCTTCGTGCAGGCGTGCCTATGGCAACACCTGTGTTCGATGGTGCAGCCGAGACTGAAATCAAAGGCATGCTCGAACTAGCAGGTATCGATGAAAGCGGACAGGTAAGCCTGCGCGATGGTCGCACCGGCGAAGAGTTTGATCGCAAAGTCACAGTCGGCATCATGTATATGCTCAAGCTTAACCACTTGGTCGATGACAAGATGCACGCGCGATCGACAGGTAGCTACAGCCTCGTTACTCAGCAACCGCTGGGCGGTAAGGCTCAGTTCGGCGGCCAGCGCTTCGGAGAGATGGAAGTATGGGCTCTCGAAGCTTATGGCGCTGCATACACTCTGCAAGAGATGCTTACCGTGAAGTCGGACGACGTCGCGGGCCGGACGAAGATGTATAAAAACATCGTCGACGGAGACCATCGCATGGAGCCTGGTATGCCTGAGTCGTTTAACGTTCTCTTGAAAGAGATTCGATCTCTTGCAATCGATATGGAGTTGGATGTCAGCAAATAAGCTGGCATTCACGTCGGTTCGCCAAGCGAGCTAAAACGCAAGAATTAGTGAATATTAAAGCCGTGGCGCGTTACCCGCGTCAGGTGGAGGATCTAGAATGAAAGACCTACTAGGGTTGTTAAAGTCTCAGTCACCATCCGATGAATTTGACTCCATTCGCATCGGTCTTGCCTCTCCGGAGATGATCAGAGCGTGGTCGTTCGGCGAAGTGAAAAAGCCTGAAACTATAAACTATAGGACATTCAAGCCTGAGCGCGATGGGTTGTTCTGCGCCAAAATTTTCGGCCCAACCAAAGACTACGAGTGCCTCTGTGGCAAATACAAGCGACTTAAGCATCGCGGCGTAATCTGTGAAAAATGTGGCGTAGAGGTAGCGCTATCTAAAGTTCGTCGCGACCGTATGGGTCATATCGAACTGGCGAGCCCGGTTGCACACATTTGGTTCCTCAAGTCATTGCCCTCGCGCATTGGCCTGCTTCTCGATATGACGCTTCGCGACATCGAGCGAATTCTTTACTTCGAGTCTTTTGTTGTGACCGATCCTGGTATGACAAACCTCGAGAAAGGACAGCTACTAAACGACGAGCAGTATTTCGAGGCGATGGAAGAGTTCAGCGATGAGTTTGACGCCAAAATGGGCGCCGAGGCTATTCAAGCGCTGATGAAGGATCTCGAAGTCGACGCTGAAGTTGCGCGTCTGCGCGAAGAAATTCCAGCGACTAATTCTGAGACCAAACTCAAGAAACTCTCGAAGCGATTGAAGCTCCTCGAGGCGTTTGCCGAGTCAGGAAACAAGCCCGAGTGGATGGTGATGAACGTGCTGCCGGTTCTGCCGCCAGATTTGCGCCCACTCGTGCCACTCGATGGCGGCCGTTTTGCCACATCTGATCTCAACGACTTGTATCGTCGAGTAATCAACCGTAACAATCGACTCAAGCGACTGCTCGATCTTAATGCGCCTGATATTATCGTGCGTAATGAGAAGCGCATGTTGCAAGAAGCGGTCGATGCGCTTCTCGATAATGGCCGTCGTGGCCGTGCGATTACCGGTTCGAACAAGCGTCCCCTTAAGTCGCTCGCCGACATGATTAAAGGCAAGCAGGGTCGCTTCCGTCAGAACTTGCTCGGTAAGCGCGTAGACTACTCTGGCCGTTCTGTGATCGTGGTTGGCCCTACACTGCGTTTGCACCAGTGTGGACTGCCTAAGAAAATGGCATTGGAACTCTTTAAGCCGTTTATTTTTGGCAAGCTCGAGCGTCGTGGTCTTGCGACAACAATTAAAGCTGCTAAGAAAATGGTTGAGCGTGAAACAGCTGAGGTGTGGGATATTCTCGCCGACGTGATTCGCGAGCATCCGGTGCTTCTCAACCGCGCGCCGACGCTTCACCGTCTTGGTATTCAGGCTTTTGAGCCGGTGCTAATCGAAGGCAAAGCGATTCAGCTGCATCCGCTTGTTTGTGCAGCCTACAACGCCGACTTTGATGGCGACCAAATGGCCGTTCACGTCCCGCTTACGCTCGAGGCACAGCTCGAAGCGCGCACGCTAATGATGTCTACAAATAACATCTTGGCGCCAGCGAACGGCGAACCAATTATTGTGCCTTCGCAAGACGTTGTGTTGGGTCTCTACTACATGACTCGCTCACTCGTGAACGCGAAAGGTGAAGGTATGACTTTCGCCGATGCGAAGGAAGTGCAACGCGCTTACGATTCAGGCAACGCACACCTACAAGCTCGGATCAAAGCGCGTATCACTGACTATGAAAAGAACGAAGAGGGTGAGTTAGTTGCGACCACCGCGATCGTCGACACAACCGTCGGCCGCGTGCTGCTTTCTAATATCGTGCCCAAGGGCCTCCCATTCTCCATGGTTAACCAGAAGATGGCAAAGAAGCAAATCTCTGGAATTTTGAACGCGTGTTATCGTAACGTTGGCTTGAAAGAGACAGTAATTTTCGCCGACCAACTTATGTATACAGGCTATAAATATTCGACTCGCTCGGGTTCGTCTATCGGTGTTAACGACTTCGTTATACCAGACGAGAAAGCGGCGATTATCGGCCAAGCAAACAACGAAGTCGAAGAGATCGAAAACCAATTTGCTTCAGGTCTTGTTACGCAAGGCGAGAAATACAATAAAGTTATCGACATCTGGTCTCGTGCAAACGACGTCGTCGCCAAGGCTATGATGGAAGGTCTCTCTACAGAGTCGGTCATTAACAAGGCAGGAGAGGAGGAGCAGCAAGAGTCGTTTAACTCGGTTTATATTTATGCCGACTCAGGCGCTCGTGGCTCCCCCGCACAGATTCGTCAACTCGCGGGTATGCGCGGCCTCATGGCGCGTCCAGACGGCTCGATCATTGAGACGCCGATTACAGCGAACTTCCGCGAAGGACTTAGCGTGTCGCAGTACTTTACCTCGACACACGGTGCGCGTAAGGGTCTAGCCGACACCGCATTGAAGACAGCAAACTCTGGTTACCTGACACGTCGCTTGGTTGATATCTCGCAGGATCTCGTGGTCACAGAAGTCGACTGCGGTACCGAAGAAGGTCTCACCATGGCGCCAATCATCGAAGGCGGCGACATCATCGCGCCACTCGGTGATCGTGTGCTCGGTCGAACGCTTGCTGCAGATGTAATTAACGAAGAGACAGGTGAGGTTATCGCAGAGAGTGGCACGCTCATTAGCGAGCGTATGGTTGATATTCTCGATGCCGGTGGTGTTGATAAGGTCTACGTCCGCTCGCCAATTACCTGTGCAACTCGTTTCGGTATTTGCTCAACTTGTTACGGACGTGACCTTGCGCGCGGTCATCAGGTTAACGTCGGTGAAGCTATCGGAGTCATCGCGGCACAGTCTATCGGCGAGCCGGGCACGCAGCTCACAATGCGTACATTCCACATCGGTGGAGCGGCATCACGCGCGACGGCCAACGACAGCGTTCAGGTAAAGAACACCGGTACTGTGCATCTGCACAACATGAAGACGGTGGAAAACATCAAAGGCGAGCTTGTCGTAGTGTCGCGATCCGGTGAATTGATTGTCGATGACACACAGGGCCGCGAGCGCGAGCGTTATAAGCTCCCCTACGGCGCGTTGATCACTATTGGTAAAAATACTGCAGTCGAAGCAGGACAGATTGTCGCCACATGGGACCCGCACACGCATCCGATCGTCTCGGAAGTGGCTGGTATGGTTGCCTTTAGCGCGATGGAAGAGGGCATCACTGTTCGCGAGCAGACAGACGAAATTACTGGTCTTACCAGTATTTCGATCATCGATCCTAACGAGCGATCTTCTTCAGCGAAGGAACTGCGACCTGCGGTTACCGTAGTCGACAAGAAGGGAAAAGAAATTTACCTGCCTGGCACTACGCACCCAGCTCACTATTTCTTGCCAGCGGGTTCTATCGTGTCGCTTAAAGACAGCGCCGCGCTCAACATCGGTGACGTTGTAGCGAGAATTCCGCAGGAAGGCTCGAAAACTCGCGATATCACGGGTGGACTGCCGCGTGTTGCTGACTTATTCGAGGCACGTAAGCCAAAAGAGCCTGCGATCCTCGCTGAAATATCTGGCACAGTTAGCTACGGCAAAGAGACCAAGGGCAAGCGTCGCCTTGTGATCACGCCGAAAGATGGCATTAACCCAATCGATGGCAGCGATCATTACGAAGTGCTCATTCCTAAGTGGCGCACCATGACTGTGTTCGAAGGTGAATACATCGAGAAAGGTGAAGTTGTGTCCGAAGGACCACCAGCACCTCACGATATTCTCCGCCTCAAGGGTGTAGAAGCACTGGCTCAGTATATCGTTAACGAAGTTCAGGACGTCTACCGCTTGCAGGGTGTACGCATTAACGACAAGCACATCGAAGTTATCGTGCGTCAGATGCTCCGTAAGGTTGAAGTGTCGAATCCTGGAGAGTCACATCTCATCAAGGGCGAGCAGCTTACTTTCACCCAGGTGCTCGAGGTTAACGATAATCTGCGTGAAGAAGGCAAGTCCGAAGCTCGATTCGAACGCATGCTGCTCGGTATTACTAAGGCATCGTTGGCGACTGAGTCGTTCATCTCGGCGGCATCATTCCAAGAGACAACGCGTGTGCTAACCGAAGCGGCTGTTACTGGAAAGCGGGACTTCCTCCGCGGTCTCAAAGAGAACGTGGTCGTGGGCCGCTTGATCCCTGCGGGTACTGGACTTGCCTATCATGCTGCACGCAAGAAGGCTTACGCCGACAATGCCGCGTCTGATTCGGTCAGCGCAAGTGACGTTGAAGCGGCACTGAGTGAAGCGCTCAAAGAAGAGATGCAAAACGCCAGCGCTGATGCCTAGTCGTTTTGCCTGCGAGCGAGCTTTAGGGCTCGTTCGCGAGTAACGGTTGACTCAGAGGGGTGCGGTCTTTAGAATCCGCACTCCTTTTAGCCGGCTGTCGTTAAGCTGGCTGTCGTGCGCCTCGGCAAAACTCTCTAAAAGAGAGCAACCCGAACCACGCGAGCTCGTCGATCGCTAAGTGATGATCTGACGATTATTTAAAAATATTCAACTAGTTAGCTATTCTAGCAAGCTAGTACAAGAGGTTTGACCAGACAATGGCAACAATTAATCAGTTAGTACGTAAGGGTCGCAAAAGCAAAGTATCAAAGAGTGACGTTCCTGCTCTTCAGGGTTCACCCCAGAAGCGCGGCGTATGTACTCGCGTATACACAACGACTCCTAAGAAGCCAAACTCGGCGCTACGTAAGGTTTGTCGTGTACGTCTGGTTAACGGTTACGAAGTTTCCTCTTATATCGGTGGTGAAGGCCATAACCTGCAGGAGCACTCCGTGGTACTCATCCGCGGTGGTCGTGTAAAAGACCTTCCTGGTGTGCGCTATCACACCGTTCGCGGCAGCCTAGATACTTCGGGTGTTGCTGATCGTCGTCAAGGTCGTTCTAAATACGGCGCGAAGCGACCTAAGTAAGTATTCCAAAACCTGCAAGGTGCTCTCCTAGAAGTGAGCGTGGCGCTAGCGACTTGTCGACAGCGCCTTTGTTGCAGGAAGAATTTTGAGCTAGGGCGGTAACATCAGCCCAGCCTCGCGATGCGGGGTAGATCAAATACAAGCGCAAGGATGTGCGACTCGTCATAGCTCTGACGAGAGAGAGTAAGGCCAGGTACCTGCGAGCATTGCGCGCGGCTAATCCTGGATTTCCCTGAATAAACACTGAGGTCAATAAAATGCCAAGAAGAAGAGTTGTCGCAAAACGCGAAATACTGCCAGATCCTAAGTTCGGAAACATCATCCTCGCTAAATTCATGAACCACGTGATGGTCGACGGCAAGAAGTCTGTAGCCGAGAAGATCGTTTACGGTGCGCTCGATGTTGTTGCTTCAAAAACCAACGCAGACCCACTCGAAGTCTTCGAAAAGGCTCTCGAGGCGATCGCGCCAATGGTTGAAGTTAAGTCGCGCCGCGTCGGTGGTGCAACTTACCAGGTGCCTGTTGAAGTGCGCGTAGAGCGCCGCAATGCACTCGCTATGCGCTGGCTCGTTGAGCATTCGCGCAAGCGCGGTGAGAAGTCGATGGACCTTCGTCTTGCAGGCGAGATTTTCGACGCATCTGAAGGCCGCGGTAGCGCGGTTCGTAAGCGTGAAGACGTGCACCGTATGGCCGAAGCCAACCGCGCATTCTCGCATTACCGTTTCTAAACAAATACTCCTACTGAGGACATAAGCTGTGGCCAGAAAACACCCATTGAGTCGTTATCGCAATATCGGCATCGTCGCGCACGTTGATGCGGGCAAGACCACGACTACCGAACGCGTTCTGTTTTACACGGGCGTCTCCCATAAGATCGGTGAGGTGCATGATGGCGCCGCGACGATGGACTGGATGGAGCAAGAGCAGGAGCGCGGAATTACGATCACCTCTGCTGCGACTACTTGTTTCTGGAGCGGCATGGACAAGCAGTACGATGAGCATCGTATTAATATCATCGACACCCCTGGACACGTTGACTTCACAATCGAAGTAGAGCGCTCGCTGCGCGTACTCGACGGCGCTGTTGTGGTGCTTTGTGGTTCTTCAGGCGTTCAACCACAGACAGAGACGGTATGGCGTCAAGCTAACCGTTATGAAGTCCCGCGTATGATTTTCGTCAATAAGATGGACCGTGCAGGCGCAGACTTCCTTAAAGTGGTAGAGCAAGTTAAAGACCGTCTCGGTGCGAATCCTGTTCCAATGCAGTTAGCGATTGGCGCAGAGGACGAGTTTAAGGGCGTTGTCGACCTCGTAAAGATGAAGACAATCCGCTGGAGTGAAGAAGATCAGGGTACTTCGTTCTCCTATGAAGACATTCCCGCAGACATGGAAGCGGATGCTGCCAAATGGCGCGAGTGGCTCGTTGAGAGTGCTGCCGAGGCGACTGAGGAGTTAATGGAGCTTTACCTTGAAGAAGGCGAGCTTAGCGAAGCGCAGATAATGCAAGGCATTCGTATTCGCACACTGGCGAGCGAAATCGTTCCAACGTTCTGCGGTTCTGCGTTTAAGAACAAGGGCGTACAAGCGGTACTCGACGCTGTAGTCGATTATATGCCGGCGCCTACCGAAGTGAAGGCTATCGAAGGCACGCTCGAAGACGGCACTGTGGTTACCTGCGAAGTAGAAGACAAAGCCCCGTTTGCGGCGCTTGCCTTCAAGATCGCGACAGACCCGTTTGTTGGTACGCTCACGTTCTTCCGCGTTTACTCGGGTCAGCTTAATTCAGGTGACTCGGTGTACAACCCGATCAAGACAAAGAAAGAGCGCGTTGGTCGTATGGTTCAGATGCACGCGAACTCACGTGAAGAGATCAAAGAAGTGCTGGCGGGTGATATCGCTGCGGCTATTGGTCTTAAAGACGTCACAACGGGTGAGACGCTTTGCGCCCTCGATCGTATCGTGACGCTCGAGAAGATGGAGTTCCCAGAGCCTGTTATCTCGGTTGCTGTTGAGCCGAAGTCTAAGGCGGACCAAGAGAAGATGGGTATTGCTCTAGGCAAACTCGCTCAGGAAGATCCGTCTTTCCGTGTTGAAACAGATGAAGAATCTGGCCAGACAATCATCTCGGGCATGGGTGAGCTTCACCTAGACGTGCTTGTTGACCGTATGCGTCGTGAGTTTAGCGTCGAAGCGAACATCGGTAAGCCACAGGTGGCCTACCGCGAAACAATCCGCAAGACTGTCGAAGTGCAAGGTAAGCACGTTAAGCAGTCGGGTGGTCGCGGTCAGTATGGTCACGTGGTTCTTCGTCTCGAGCCGCTAGATCCGGATGCAGAATATGAATTCGTGAACGAAATCGTCGGCGGTGTTATTCCTCGCGAATACATCCCAGCGGTGGATAAAGGTGTACAGGAGCAGATGAAGAACGGCTGTCTCGCAGGGTACCCTTTACTCGCAATGCGCGTAACGTTGTTTGACGGCTCGTTCCACGATGTCGACTCAAGCGAGATGGCGTTTAAGATTGCCGGTTCGATGGCATTGAAGAAGGGCGCTCTCGAAGCTGACCCTGCTCTTCTAGAGCCGATCATGCGGGTCGAGGTGGTGACACCTGAAGACTACATGGGCGACGTAATGGGCGACTTAAATCGCCGTCGAGGCATGGTGCAAGGCATGAGCGACAGTCCTTCGGGCAAAGTCGTCAATGCCGAAGTGCCTCTGGCAGAGATGTTCGGTTATTCGACCGATCTCCGCTCTGCGACGCAAGGCCGCGCTACTTACACGATGGAGTTTGATAAATACGCCATCGTGCCTAGTAACGTAGCTGAAGCGGTCATGAAGGCGTAAGCCAGTAACAACAAATTAATTTAGCAAGATGAGGTGGTATTGTGGCTAAGGAAAAATTCGAAAGAAGTAAGGTACACGTAAACGTCGGTACGATCGGACACGTTGACCACGGCAAGACAACATTGACTGCTGCTCTGACTAAGGTTTGCGCAGAGACTTACGGCGGCTCGGCACGCGATTTCTCGCAGATCGACAATGCCCCTGAAGAGAAGGCACGTGGTATCACTATTTCAACGTCACACGTTGAATACGATTCACCTAACCGTCACTACGCGCACGTCGACTGTCCTGGACACGCCGACTACGTAAAGAACATGATCACGGGTGCTGCACAGATGGACGGCGCCATTTTGGTTTGTTCAGCTGCGGACGGCCCTATGCCACAAACACGTGAGCACATCCTGCTTTCGCGTCAGGTTGGCGTGCCTTACATTGTCGTGTTCATGAACAAGGCAGACATGGTTGACGACGAAGAGCTGCTTGAGCTCGTCGAAATGGAGATCCGTGAGCTCCTCGACCAGTACGATTTCCCGGGTGACGACACGCCAATCGTAATTGGTTCGGCGCTTAAAGCGCTCGAAGGCGACGCCTCAGACATCGGCGTTCCTGCTGTATTGAAGCTCGTTGACGTTCTGGATACGTACATCCCAGAGCCGGTTCGTGACGTTGATCAGGCATTCCTGATGCCAATCGAAGACGTGTTCTCAATTTCTGGTCGCGGTACTGTTGTGACTGGTCGTATTGAGCGCGGCATTGTGAATGTTGGCGACGAGATTGAGATCGTTGGTATTCGCGACACGACAACCACTGTTTGTACAGGCGTTGAGATGTTCCGCAAGCTGCTAGACGAAGGTCGTGCAGGCGAGAACGTGGGTGTGTTGCTGCGTGGTACTAAGCGTGAAGACGTTGAGCGTGGTCAGGTTCTTTCGAAGAAAGGCGCGATCAAGCCGCACACCAAGTTTGAGGCAGAGGTTTACATCCTGTCGAAGGACGAGGGAGGCCGTCATACGCCATTCTTTAAGGGCTATCGTCCACAGTTCTATTTCCGTACCACTGACGTGACAGGCGCTTGTGAGCTTCCTGAAGGCGTTGAGATGGTCATGCCTGGTGACAACGTGAAGATGGAAGTCACGTTGATTGCGCCAATCGCGATGGACGAAGGTCTCCGCTTTGCGATCCGTGAAGGCGGTCGCACAGTAGGCGCCGGCGTTGTAGCAAAGATATTCGAGTAAGTTATTGATAAAGCGGGGAAACACCTATTTTTGGGTGTTTCCCTGTTTTTATTTGAAGTGCGGTATGAATAAAAAGCAGGTAAATAAGAAGAGATTAGCAGGTTTCGCGCTGATATCGCTTGACAGCAGCGCCCCTCAACAATAGAATCTCGCTTCTTTTTTTCGGCAACAAGTAGTTTTTACTTGAGCTAAAAAACAAACGAATTGAAAGACACACTTTGTCCAAAAGACACTATTTCGGAGTTGTAGATAGATGCAAAATCAGCGTATTAGAATCCGCCTTAAGGCTTTCGATCATCGTCTGATTGATCAATCTACCCAAGAAATCGTAGATACGGCACGACGCACTGGCGCGCAAGTTCGCGGTCCAATCCCTCTGCCAACGAACAAAGAGCGTTTCACTATCCTGATTTCGCCACACGTTAACAAAGACGCACGTGACCAGTACGAGATTCGCACGCACAAGCGCCTGCTCGATATCGTAGAGCCTACAGAGAAGACTGTAGACGCGCTGATGAAGCTTGACCTAGCAGCCGGCGTAGAAGTTCAGATCAGTTTAGGATAAATAGCAGGCACCGGCTTAGACCCGGCAGTCACTAACTAAAGCTACCAGCACTAACCTGCTGGAGCAGCGAGGCCCAGGCCGAGCATTGCAAGACAGCGCTGCCGCACTAGTGCAAAAGCGTGAAACAAAACAGACCAGGCACCGAGAGTTCAGTCCTCCTTGCCCTTTTGTAGAAAAGTATTGGCGCACTGATATTCCTGCCACCCATTTGCGGTGGCGAACATAGTGTAACGCGTCAGCGGCCATAGAGGGTTTCAGCCCCTTGCACGATGAGGTTTACTAAAATGTCTATTGGATTAGTCGGTCGTAAGAGCGGGATGACTCGTATCTTTACCGAAGAAGGCACGTCTATCCCTGTTACAGTTGTAGAAGTACAACCTAACCGGGTTACTCAGATTAAAACTCCCGAAACCGATGGCTACACAGCTATTCAGGTCACTACTGGTTCGCGTCGCGCATCTCGCGTAACAAAGGGCATGGCTGGACACTTCGCTAAGGCGAATACCGAGGCCGGCACTGGGTTATGGGAATTCCGCGCTGAAGGCGCAGACATCGCTGATTTGACAACAGGCAGTGAGATCAAAGTAGATCTCTTCGCCGAAGGTCAGATGGTAGACGTCACCGGTACGTCGAAAGGTAAGGGTTTCCAAGGTGGCGTTAAGCGTCATAATTTCCAAATGCAGGACGCGACTCACGGCAACTCGTTGTCTCACCGCGCACCTGGTTCGATCGGGCAGTGTCAAACTCCTGGTCGCGTATGGAAAGGCAAAAAGATGGCTGGTCAGATGGGTAATGAGCGTTCAACGACTCAAAGCCTCAAGATTGTGCGCGTCGACCTCGAGAATAATCTGCTTCTCATCAAGGGTGCCCTACCGGGTGCTACTGGTTCAAATGTCGTCGTTCGACCAGCTACTAAGGCCAAGGGGTAAGCAATGGAATTAAGTCTTACATTGCCTGGCAAGAAAGCAGGCAAGGATAAAGTCTCTCTCTCTGACGAGGCTTTCGGTAAAGAATACAACGAAGCGCTGGTACACCAGACTGTCGTGACTTATCTCGCAGGTGCCCGCCAGGGCACTGTGCAGCAGAAGACGCGCTCTGAAGTTAGCGGCGGTGGTCGTAAGCCTTGGCGTCAAAAAGGCACTGGTCGAGCGCGAGCTGGTACTATCCGCAGCCCGATTTGGCGCAGCGGTGGTGTCACTTTTGCGGCGCGTCCACAGGATCACAGCAAAAAGCTCAACAAGAAAATGTACCGCGGTGCGATGCGCTGCATACTTTCAGAGCTTATTCGTCAGGAGCGTCTATTCGCGGTAAGCGACTTCGCAATCGACTCGCATAAGACTAAAGACCTTGTTGTTAAGCTCAAAGAATTCGAGCTCGATAACGTTCTTATTATCTCTGAGCAAGTGGAGCCAAATCTCTACCTCGCCGCGAGAAACCTTCATAAGGTAGACGTTCTAGACGTAGCCGGAATTGACCCTGTAAGCCTGGTCGGATTCGACAACGTGATCATTACAGTCGCCGCGCTTAAGAAAGTCGAGGAGATGCTGGCATGAACCAAGAGCGACTCTATCAAATTATCCTAGGTCCTCACGTCTCTGAAAAGACGACGATGATGGGCGAAGGTAACAACCAATACGCGTTCCGTATTGCGACCACGGCTACTAAGCCTGAGGTTCGTAAAGCTGTTGAGACGCTGTTCAAGGTTACTGTTACCGATCTTCAGATCCTTAACGTTAAGGGCAAAACTAAGCGTGGAGCCGGCGGTCGTATTCGTCGTCGCTCTGACTGGAAAAAAGCTTATGTTCGCCTAGAAGCAGGTCATGAAATTGACTTTGCTGACATCAGCTAAAGAGGTAGGGAATAGTCATGCCAGTTGTAAAGTGTAAACCTACTTCACCAGGTCGCCGTCACGTCGTCAAAATCGTGCACCTAGACCTGCATAAGGGCGAGCCATACGCTCCTCTCACTGCGCCTAAGTCAAAGACTGGTGGTCGCAATAATAAAGGCCGCATCACGCGTCGTCACGCGGGTGGTGGTCACAAGCAAAAATATCGCATTATAGATTTCAAGCGTAACCGTGACGGAATCCCTGCGAAAGTAGAGCGCTTAGAGTATGATCCCAACCGCTCTGCGTTAATCGCTCTTCTTCTCTATGCAGACGGCGTTCGCACTTACATCATCGCCCCCAATAAGGTTAAGGCTGGTGATACGGTTGTCTCTGGTGACGATGCATCGATCAAAGTAGGAAACTGCTTACCGCTGCGTAACGTCCCTCTCGGAAGCACAGTTCATTGTGTAGAGCTAAAGCCAGGCAAGGGGGCTCAAGTAGCCCGTAGCGCAGGGACCTCTTTGCAGTTGGTTGCTCGTGATGGCGCCTATGCAACGCTTCGTCTTCGCTCAGGCGAAATGCGTAAAGTGTTGTCGGATTGCCGCGCAGTACTCGGCGAGGTGTCAAATTCGGAGCACAGCCTGCGTCAGCTCGGTAAAGCCGGTGCTAAGCGCTGGAGAGGCGTTCGCCCAACCGTCCGCGGTGTTGCGATGAACCCAGTCGATCACCCGCATGGTGGTGGTGAAGGACGTACCTCTGGTGGCCGTCACCCAGTATCGCCTTGGGGTATGCCAACTAAGGGTTACAAGACTCGATCTAATAAGCGCACTGACAGCATGATTGTCCGTCGCAGAAATTCAAGCCGTTAAGGTAGGGGTATAGCCAGTGCCACGTTCACTAAAAAAAGGTCCCTTCATTGACCTACACTTGATGAAAAAAGTGCAGATCGCAGCTGAAGCTAACGACAAGCGTCCTATTAAGACTTGGTCGCGCCGTTCGATGGTTTCTCCCGATATGATCGGTCTGACAATCGCCGTCCACAATGGTCGGCAACACGTACCTGTCTCGATTAACGAAGACATGGTTGGCCATAAATTGGGCGAATTCGCTGTCACACGGACCTTTAAAGGTCACGTGGCTGACAAGAAATCGCGCTAATCGGGGGCTGAAATGGAAGTTATCGCTAAATTAAAAGGTGCGCGCATGTCGGCTCAAAAAGCCAGGCTTGTTGCAGACCAGATTCGCGGCAAAGCAGTGGAAGAAGCGCTGTTATTGCTGACTTACAGCCCTAAGAAAGGTGCTGCGCTCATTAAGAAGGTGCTCAATTCGGCTATCGCTAACGCGGAGCATAACGAAGGTGCCGACGTCGATGAGCTGAAGGTGTCAACGATCTGCGTTGATGAAGGTATGACGATGAAACGCATCATGCCACGAGCCAAGGGACGAGCTGATCGAATTTTGAAGCGCTCTTGCCATATAACAATCACGGTCGCTGATAGCTAGGAGTATCGGATGGGTCAGAAAGTACATCCAACTGGAATTCGTCTTGGCATAACCAAGAAACATACCTCTACATGGTATGCCGAAGGAAAGGATTACGCAGACAACCTATTAGTTGATCTTCGCGTACGAGAATTCGTTAAGAAGAAGCTGGCCGCCGCGTCTGTTTCTAGAGTCGAGATCGAGCGCCCTGCGCAAACTGCCAAGGTAACCGTTTATACGGCTCGACCTGGCATCGTAATCGGCAAGAAAGGCGAAGACGTTGAGAAACTGCGTAATACGCTCACTCAACAAATGGGCGTCCCCGTTCAGGTGAATATCGAAGAAATTCGCAAGCCTGATCTCGACGCTCAGCTCGTCGCCGACGGAGTAGCCTCTCAGCTAGAGCGACGCGTTATGTTCCGGCGCGCTATGAAGCGCGCAGTGCAAAACGCCATGCGTCAAGGCGCTGAGGGAATCAAGATTCAAGTTGGAGGCCGCCTTGGCGGTGCCGAGATCGCTCGCTCTGAGTGGTATCGCGAAGGTCGAGTGCCGCTGCACACATTACGTGCCGACATCGATTACGCGACTGCTGAAGCGGCGACGACTTACGGCATCATCGGTATCAAGGTATGGATCTTCAAGGGTGAAATACTGGATTTAGACGAGGCCATCGTGCCTTCGCAAGCTAAGTCCAACTAGAGGTAAAGCGACGTGTTACAGCCAAAGCGTACAAAATTCCGCAAGATGATGAAGGGTCGCAACCGCGGTCTGTCACATCGTGGTAGCAACGTAGATTTCGGAGAGTTTGGTCTCAAAGCCATCTCGCGCGGTCGACTAACTGCCCGCCAGATTGAAGCAGCTCGTCGTGCTATGACGCGCCGTGTAAAGCGTGGCGGCAAGATCTGGATCCGTGTATTTCCCGATAAGCCTATTACTGGTAAGCCTCTTGAGGTTCGTCAGGGTAAGGGTAAGGGTAACGTTGAGTACTGGGTTGCCCAGATTCAGCCGGGTCGTATTATGTTTGAGATCGAAGGCGTTGACGAAGCACTCGCGCGCGAGGCCTTTAGCCTTGCTGCTGCTAAGCTGCCTTTCGACACGACATTCGTTAAACGGACGGTAATGTAATGAAAGCGAGCGAATTGAGAGAAAAGTCGGTCGAGGAACTGCAGGCTCAACTGCAGGGTCTCTTCAAAGACCAGTTCAACGTCCGTATGCAGAATGCAACGGGCCAATTAGGCCAAGTTCACTTAGTGGGCGGCTTAAAGCGTGATATCGCTCGTGTCAAAACGATCATCACTGAAAAACAAAAGAGTGGTTCATAGTTATGTCAACTGCAAGCAACGAGAAATCCGCTCGCACTACATCGGGCAAGGTCATTAGCAACAAGATGGATAAGTCTATCGTTGTGCTGATTGAGCGCAAGGTGACTCACCCTGTTTACGGCAAGATTATCAAGCGATCTACAAAGATCCACGCACACGATGAGAAGAACGAGTGCATGCCTGGTGATTCGGTGACTATTCAGGAAGTTAGACCTCTTTCTAAGACTAAGTCTTGGGCATTGGTCTCGATAGACGAGCGCGCAACACAAGTTTAGGTCGGGATTTCCCGCCGCGGTTTAACAAGAATTTAGGTAAAGAATCGTTGCCCGCTGTAGCAGGTAACTGATGGAGCGAATCGATGATTCAAGTGCAGTCATACTTAGAAGTCGCAGATAACAGCGGCGCTCGACGAGTTATGTGTATCAAGGTGTTGGGCGGTTCTCATCGCCGTTACGCACGCATCGGCGACGTCATTAAAGTCACCGTTAAGGAAGCGATTCCACGCGGTAAAGTTAAGAAGGGTCAGGTTTTGACTGCGCTAGTAGTTCGCACTAAGAGCGGTGTTCGTCGTCAAGACGGTTCACTGATCAAGTTCGACGACAACGCGGCGATCCTACTCAATGCAAACAACGCACCGATTGGTACGCGTGTATTCGGCCCGGTAACTCGTGAGCTGCGTACAGAAAAATTCATGCGAATTATTTCACTAGCGCCAGAAGTACTTTAAGCGCTAGGTAAGAAGAGACAGAGGCAAACATGCGTAAACTGAAACGTGATGACGAAGTGATTGTAATCACTGGCAAAGACAAGGGTAAGCGCGGAAGCATTTCGCGTCTTGTCGGTAGTGATCGAGTTATCGTCGCTGGCGTCAATATGGTTAAACGCCACACCAAGCCTAACCCTAATGCGGGTCAGGCTGGAGGCATTATCGAAAAAGAAGCGTCGCTACATATTTCGAACGTAGCGATATTCAATCCTGAGACTAGCAAAGCAGACCGCGTTGCTATTCAGGTGGCTGAAGACGGCGCTAAAAAGCGTGTATTCAAGTCAAACGGTTCAGATTTAGACTAATTATCGGTAGGTTGCCAAGCATGGCTCAGTTCAGAGAATTATATAAGCAGCAAGCAATTCCGGCTCTTCAAGAGCAGTTCGGTTTCGCTAATCCAATGCGCGTGCCTAAGATCACGAAAGTGGTGTTAAACATGGGTCTGGGTGAAGCCGTAACGGATAAGAAGGTACTCGAGAGTGCCGCAGAGGACTTGACTAAGATTTCTGGTCAAAAAGTCGTCGTCACTAAAGCACGCAAGTCTATCGCTGGATTCAAAATCCGTGAAGGCTGGCCTGTTGGTCTCAAGGTTACGTTGCGCGGTGAGCGCATGTACGAGTTCCTTGAGCGCTTAGTCGACATCGCTATCCCGCGTATTCGTGACTTCCGTGGCCTAAGCCCGAAAGCGTTCGATGGCCGTGGCAACTTCGCGATGGGTGTGACTGAGCAGATCATTTTCCCAGAAATTGACTATGACAAGATTGACGCTCTGCGCGGTCTCGACATTACGATTACAACGACAGCGCAAAATGACGACGAAGGTCGTGCGCTACTGGCAGCAATGCGTTTCCCATTCCGTGGAATGGTTACTGCCGAAGCTAAGGAGTCTTAAGATGGCTAAAACCTCAATGATCGCGCGGGAAACTAAGCGTACAAAGATGGTTGCGAAGTTCGCCGCCAAGCGCGCAGAGCTGAAGGCTATCTTGAATGACGCCGACGCAAGCGACGAAGCGAAGTGGGACGCACAGGTGAAGTTTCAAAAGCTTCCACGTGATTCAAGCCCAGTTCGTCAGCGTCTCCGTTGTAGCATCACCGGACGTCCTCACGGCGTCTACCGTAAATTTGGTCTATGCCGTAACAAGCTTCGCGAAGCAGCGATGCGTGGTGACGTGCCTGGACTAACTAAGGCTAGCTGGTAAGCGGGAGAAGTATTATGAGCATGTCAGATCCGATTGCAGACTTCTTAACTCGTATACGTAACGCACAGATGGCTAAGTTGCCAACTGTCGCCTGCCCAGCGTCTAAGATGAAACAAGCCCTCAGCCAAGTGCTGCAGGACGAAGGCTATATAGCTGGTTTTGGCGTGACAGATGTTGAGGGCAAGCCCCAACTGACTGTTGACCTGAAATACTACGCAGGTAAGCCGGTTATTGAAGAGATCAAGCGCGTTAGCCGTCCAGGTTTACGCAACTATAAGGGCAGCGAGAATCTGCCTACGAATCGAGCTGGACTTGGCGTAGCGATTATTTCTACGAACAAGGGCTTGATGACAGACAAGCAAGCGCGCGCTGCCGGCCTAGGTGGCGAGGTACTCTGCACCGTCTTCTAAGAAAGATTGGTGCTCCGTGTAGAGCTGAGTTTTTTAAGCAGAGCATAAATATGTCTAGAGTAGCGAAGAACCCGATCGAATTACCGAAGGGTGTAGAAACAACATTGACCGATTCAACTGTGTCGGTTAAGGGCGGCAAGGGAAACCTGCAGCTAGAATTACATCGTCTTGTTGGCGTGACGCAGGACGGCGATGTCCTGCAAGTCGTTGCTAAGGATGCCACGCGGCAGGCGAAAGCGATGTCGGGAACATTCCGCTCGTTGGTAGCCAATATGGTTGTCGGCGTCAGCGAAGGGTTCCAGAAGAAGCTAGAGCTTCAGGGTGTTGGTTATCGTGCCAAGGCTGAGGGAAACAACGTCAATCTGACGCTTGGGTTCTCGCATCCAATCAATTACGCACTTCCTGAAGGCGTTACGGCTGAGACTCCTACACAGACTGAGATTATTATTTCTGGCGCGGATAAACAGCGCGTAGGTCAAGTCGCTGCTGAAATCAGAGACTTCCGTCCGCCAGAGCCTTATAAGGGCAAGGGTGTTCGCTACGCAGACGAGCGCGTATTCAGAAAAGAAGCCAAGAAGAAATAGGTCATAAGCTATGAGCGTTAAGAGAATAGCTCGTCTACGGCGAGCAAAGAGAGCAAGGGCAAAGATCAGTGAGCTGCGCGTAAACCGCCTGTCGGTTTATCGTTCGCCACGACATATTTACGCTCAGGTTATCTCGGCAAGCGGCGACCAAATACTGGCGTCGGCTTCGACAGTCGAGAAAGACCTCCGCGGCGGCGCTACTGGTAACGTCGACGCAGCGAGCAAGATCGGCACACTTATCGCCGAGCGTGCGAAAGCCGCTGGAGTTGAAAAAGTAGCGTTTGATCGCTCGGGCTATGCCTATCACGGTCGCGTTAAGGCATTAGCCGACGCAGCACGTGCTGGCGGACTAGATTTTTAAGGGTTTTTACTATGGCGTACAAAGACGATTCCAATAAGAACGAAGAGGGCATGCAAGAGAAGCTCATCCAAGTTAACCGCGTATCAAAAGTGGTTAAAGGCGGACGCATCTTCAGCTTTACTGCTCTAACAGCGGTCGGTGACGGCAACGGTCGAGTAGGTTTCGGTCGCGGCAAGGCACGCGAAGTACCTTTGGCCATCCAGAAGGCGATGGAATCGGCGCGTCGTAATATGATCGCGGTCGACCTAGACGGCACCACGCTGCAGTACGCAGTTAAGGCTCGTCATGGCGCCTCAAAGATTTACATGCAGCCTGCCTCAGAGGGTACTGGTGTTATCGCCGGTGGCGCGATGCGCTCAATCCTCGAACTCGCCGGCGTACAAAACGTCTTGGCGAAGTGTTATGGCTCTACCAACCCGGTAAACGTAGTGCGTGCGACCTTCAATGGCCTGCGCGACATGCAGTCTCCGGATGACATCGCGGCGAAGCGCGGCAAATCAGTCGAAGAATTAGTAGGTTAGAAAAATGGCGAAGAAGACAGTCACAGTCAAACTCGTGCGCAGTCCGATCGGCGCCCTTCCCAAGCACAAGTTGTGCCTGCAGGGTCTAGGTCTGCGACGTATGCATCAGTCTGTTGAGGTGGAGGATACTCCTGCCGTACGCGGAATGATTAACAAGATTAGCTATATGCTGACCGTAGTTTAAGGGGTTCGACATGCATCTTAATACACTAAGCCCAGCGCCAGGCAGCACCAAAGCAGCGAAGCGCGTTGGCCGCGGTATCGGTAGTGGCTCGGGTAAAACATCCGGTTCTGGTCACAAGGGTCAGAAGTCGCGCAGCGGCGGAACAGTGCGACCAGGTTTCGAAGGCGGTCAAATGCCTTTGCAGATGCGTCTCCCTAAGTACGGCTTCAGCTCACGCGTTGGACGCAGTATGGCCGAGATTCGTACGTCTGAGCTAAACAAGCTCGAAGGTGACGTAATTGATCTCGAGGTTTTGCGTAAGGCAAACCTAATCACGGCGAACATCAAGCGTGCGAAGGTAATGCTTTCTGGTGATGTGACCAAAGCGGTTACGCTCAAGGGCATCGGCGCAACGAAGGGTGCACGCGCTGCGATAGAAGCCGCGGGTGGCAAGGTAATCGACGAAGAAGTCATGCCTAAGCTTAAGAAGCTTCCCAAGAAAGCGCCAAAGACTGAACAGGCTGCTGACGCATAAGCAGCAGCTAAGCAAAGCCCTCGGGTTTCATAAGAGTTAAAAAGATTAGATGGCAAACAAACCGAACATAAATCCAGAGAACATTGGCGCGGGCCTTGGCGAGCTGAAGTCACGCCTACTGTTTCTCTTGTTTGCCATTTTTGTCTACCGCATAGGGACTCATATTCCTGTGCCAGGCATAGATCCTTTGCAGCTTGCTGCTTTTTTCGCGCAGCAGGAAGGCACGTTCACCGACATGATTAATATGTTTGGTGGCGGTGCGTTAGAGCGCATGAGTATCGTTGCGCTCGGCATCATGCCTTATATTTCGGCGAGCATCATTATGCAGTTATTGACTGCAGTGAGCCCGCACCTAGACCAACTCAAAAAGGAAGGTGAGTCTGGCCGCCGCAAGATTTCGCAGTACACGCGTTACGGTGCACTCGCTCTTGCTACTATTCAGGGTACAGGGATGGCAGTAGGTCTTCTTGCACCAATGGCGTATAATCCCGGCCCCGCGTTTACGCTGACGGCAGTGGTATCGCTTGTAACCGGCGCTATGTTCATGATGTGGCTCGGCGAACAGATTACTGAGAAGGGTATCGGTAACGGTATCTCGATGTTGATATTCGCGGGCATCGTAGCTGGGTTCCCTGCCGCGATCGGCACGTCGCTCCAGCAGGCGTACGAGGGACAGATAAACGGTGTCTTGCTAATGGTCGTCGGACTCATTGCTATCGGTGTGATCGCCATAATCGTGTATGTCGAGCGCGCACAGCGACGAATCACGGTGAATTACGCCAAACGGCAGCAGGGCCGCAAAATGTATCAGGCTCAGGCGAGCCACCTGCCATTGAAAATAAATATGGCGGGCGTTATTCCAGCGATCTTCGCAAGTAGCATATTATTGTTCCCTGCGTCGATTGCGCAGTGGTTTGGTCAGGCGGATGGGTCAGAATGGCTTGCCGAATTAGCGTTCTTAATAGGACCTGGTCAGCCTCTTTATATAATTATTTTTAGTGCCATGATCATCTTCTTTTGTTTCTTCTACACAGCGCTCGTGTTCAACCCGCGTGACGTAGCTGAGAATCTGAAGAGGTCGGGTGCATTTATTCCAGGTATTCGCCCAGGCGAGCAGACTGCGAAATACATCGACGGCGTGATTACTCGCCTCACGATGTTCGGCGCTATTTACATCACACTGGTGTGTTTATTGCCAAATTTCATGCAGATGTTTGCTAACGTGCCTTTCAATTTGGGTGGCACAGCGCTTCTGATCTCCGTGGTTGTAACCATGGATTTCTGGTCGCAAGTTCAGTCGCACTTGATGTCGCATCAGTACGATTCGTTAATGAAAAAGTCGAAACTGGGCAACTACGGCCGCAGCGGAGTTTAAGATTGTTTCGCCGCGCTCAGCGCAGCGAGAGAGGATAACGGAGACAACCATGAAAGTAAGAGCGTCTGTAAAAAAGATCTGCCGTAACTGTAAGGTAATCAAGCGTAATGGTGCCGTTCGCGTCATCTGTAGCTCAGAGCCGCGACACAAGCAGCGTCAGGGCTAACACTAATTGCAAAAGCTACGGCCCTCGGGCTTTAGCGAGTAAACAGAGAGAACGGAGTTAATATGGCACGTATTGCCGGTGTAAACATTCCAGATAACAAGCATATCGTGATTTCGCTGCGCTATGTTTATGGTATTGGACCAACGACTGCTAGCGCTATCTGCGACAAAACTGGTATCGCCCCAAACTCTAAGACTGGCGAACTGAGCCCTGAAGAGCTCGACACGCTGCGTAACGAGATTGGCAACCTCACGGTTGAAGGTGATCTTCGTCGTGAAGTGTCGATGAATATTAAGCGTCTAATGGACCTTGGTTGTAACCGTGGTATTCGCCACCGTCGTTCGCTGCCAGTTCGTGGTCAGCGCACAAAAACGAATGCTCGTACCCGTAAGGGCCCACGCAAGCCAATACGTAAGTAAACAGTAAGACGGAATTATTATGGCCAAGCCAGCAGCTAAATCGACAAAGAAAAAAGCACGTAATCCTGTCGTAGACGGAATTGCATTTATTCACGCCTCGTTCAATAACACGATCATAACGATCGCCGACCGCCAAGGTAATGCGCTTAGCTGGGCAACTGCCGGTGGATCTGGATTCCGTGGTTCGAGGAAGAGCACGCCTTTCGCTGCTCAGGTCGCTGCAGAGCGAGCTGGTAAAGCTGCGATAGAGTTATATGGCCTCAAGAGCCTAGACGTGAAGGTCAACGGACCTGGCCCTGGACGAGAGTCTGCGGTTCGCGCGCTAAACAACTGTGGTTTGAAGGTTGGAAACATCACTGATGTTACTCCGATTCCACACAATGGATGCAGGCCGCCTAAAAAGCGTCGAGTGTAATACGAACACAATCAGAAGCTCTTCTGAAACAAAGAGCACAGGAGACCGAATATGGCCCGTTATTTAGGCCCGAAGTTAAAGCTTTCACGTCGCGAAGGAACAGATTTGTTCCTCAAGAGTGGCGTTCGTCCTTTAGATAGCAAGTGTAAAGCGGAGACCATCCCTGGTCAGCACGGCGCGCGTCGCGGTCGTCTGTCAGACTACGGTGTTCAGCTGCGCGAGAAGCAGAAAGTACGTCGTACTTACGGCGTTCTTGAGAAGCAGTTCCGTGGCTATTACAAGGAAGCCGCTCGTCTCAAAGGCGCAACTGGTGAAAACCTCCTGCAATTGCTCGAGTGTCGACTAGATAACGTCGTTTATCGCATGGGCTTCGGCTGCACGCGTGCGGAATCGCGTCAACTGGTTGCTCACAAATCGATCACTGTTAATGGCGTTGTTGTAAACATCGCTTCTTATCAGGTGAGCGAGGGTGACACTGTGGCAATCCGTGCGAAGGCTAAAGCGCAGCTGCGTATTAAGTCGGCATTGGATCTCGCTGCGCAGCGCACAGCAATCGATTGGGTCAGCGTCGACACGTCAAAGCTCGAGGGTACATTCTCTCGCAAGCCAGAGCGCGAAGACCTCTCTGCAGAGATCAACGAGTCTCTAATCGTCGAGCTTTACTCGAAGTAGTGAGCTAATCACACAGAAGGTGGATGACATGCAAATTTCTCTTTCAGATTTTTTGACGCCACAGCATATTCAGATCGATGAGGTGGACAAGTGCCGCTCAAAGGTTGTCCTGGAACCGCTAGAGCGCGGATTCGGCCATACCCTTGGCAATGCGCTTCGCCGCATTCTGCTTTCTTCTATGCCCGGTAGTGCGGTTGAAGAAGTTGAGATCGATGGCGTAGTACACGAATACAGCACAATCGAGGGCGTCCGCGAAGACGTTATCGAAATTCTTCTTAACCTCAAGGGCATTGCAGTAGTGCTCAACGAGAAAGACGAAGTCGTTGTTACAATCAACAAAAAGGGCACGGGTATTGTTACCGCGGGCGACATCGTTTCAGATGGCAGCGTCGAGATTATCAATCCTGACCATGTGATTGCGAACCTCAATAAAAATGGCGAGCTAAACATGCGCCTCACGATCCGTAAGGGCCGTGGTTATTCGCCTGCAGACAGTCGCAGCAGCGAAGACGATGAGACGCGAGCGGTTGGCAAGCTTCTACTAGATGCCTCTTACAGCCCGGTACTACGAGTGTCTTACTCAGTAGAAGCTGCGCGTGTTGAGCAGCGTACTGACTTAGATAAGCTCGTGATAGATCTAGAGACCAACGGCACAATCGATCCTGAAGAGGCGATCCGTCGTGCGGCTACAATACTGCAGCATCAGCTTGCCGTGTTCGTCGACCTGCATAGCGAAATCGTCCCTGAAGCGACGAAGGCCGAAGACGAGATCGATCCTATCCTGCTTCGTCCTGTCGATGATCTTGAGCTGACCGTTCGCTCTGCGAATTGCCTCAAGGCCGAAGATATCTACTACATCGGTGATCTGATTCAGCGCACCGAAGTAGAGCTGCTGAAGACTCCTAATCTCGGTAAGAAGTCGCTCACAGAAATCAAAGATGTGTTGGCTACTCGTGGACTCTCATTGGGTTTACGTCTAGAAAACTGGCCTCCATCGAGCCTCAAGTCCGACGATCGCGCTGCTTAAGCAGTCCGTCTGAATAAGTATATATAAGGTAATGAGTTATGCGTCATAGACAAAGCGGTCGCCAGCTAAATCGCAACAGTTCGCACCGTCAAGCCATGTTCCGTAATATGGCAATCTCACTCGTCGAGCACGAGCTGATTAAGACAACGTTGATTAAAGCGAAGGAATTGCGATCGGTCGCAGAGCCTTTGATCACGCTAGCCAAGGAAGATAGCGTAGCGAACCGTCGCTTAGCCTTCAACCGCACACGCGACAAAGCGACAGTGGGAAAATTGTTCACTGAGCTGGGTCCACGCTACAAAGAGCGTCCGGGTGGTTACATCCGCATTCTTAAATGTGGTCTGCGTGCTGGCGATAAAGCGCCGATGGCTTATGTTGAGTTAGTTGGCCGTCCAGCTGGCGTCGACGCGGCTGAGAGCAAAGACGACTAAACGCTCTTTTGTAGAGTTTAGTGGTAAGCAAAAGAGCCGAGTTTTCACTCGGCTTTTTTGTATCTGGCGTATCAGCCCCTCATCAATCATTGAATCATGTTGCGCATTAGTTATAAGCTCAACGGCTCCACCGATTATTAAACGTATCGTCCTATCCGCACGAGGCTCCCATGATCAATTCTTTTCATCCTCCCGTAAGAACACTCATGGGCCCTGGACCCTCTGACGTCAATCCGCGCATTTTGGAGGCTCTATCTCGACCGACTATAGGCCATCTCGACCCCGCTTTTATTCAAATGATGGACGAGGTTAAAGCGCTGCTGCAATACGCTTTTCAGACAGAAAATGAGCTTACTTTGCCGGTTTCTGCACCCGGATCGGCGGGTATGGAAACCGCGTTCGCCAATTTGTTAGAGCGCGGTGATAAAGCAATAGTCTGTCAGAACGGCGTGTTTGGCGGACGCATGAAGGAGAACGTAGAACGCTGCGGTGCGATAGCTGTGATGGTTCAAGACGACTGGGGCTGTGCTGTCGATCTAAATAAGGTCGAAGACGCATTAAAAGCTAATCCCGATGCGAAACTGCTGGCTTTTGTTCATGCAGAAACATCAACAGGCGTTAGATCCGATGCGAAGGCACTGTGCGCACTCGCACGTCAGTATGATTGCCTCGCGGTAGTCGATGCGGTGACCTCCCTTGCGGGTATCGAACTCAAGGTAGACGAGTGGGGAATAGATGCTATTTACTCGGGGACTCAGAAGTGTCTTTCGTGTGTGCCGGGTTTGTCTCCCGTGTCGTTTTCCGAGCGCGCTGCGAAGGTTATTCGGGAACGCAAGACACCCGTGCAAAGTTGGTTTCTCGATCTTAATCTCGTGATGGGCTATTGGGGCGGGAGTAACAAGCGCGCTTACCATCATACTGCCCCAGTAAATTCGCTTTATGCGCTGCACGAGTCTTTGGTGATCGTGCAGGAGGAAGGTTTAGAGCAGTCATGGCAACGGCACGACAGAAACCACCGTGCTCTCGTTGCGGGGATCGAAGCGCTAGGCTTAAGCTTTGTGGTAGATGCAGAGAATCGGCTACCGCAATTAAACCTCGTAAGATTTCCGGAAGCTGTCGACGACGCAGCTGTACGCAATACGTTGCTCAACGACTATAGCCTGGAAATCGGGTCTGGACTTGGCGCTCTTGCGGGCAAGGTTTGGCGTATCGGACTCATGGGTTTCGCCAGTAGTCAGGCGAATGTTTATCTGTGCCTCTCGGCGCTAGGTAACATCTTACGCCAGCAAGGCTTTGACGTTGACCCGGCTGCCGCCGTGCTTGCCGCGAAGCAGACTTACTAGCCCTGACCCTTCTCTTAGTGCGCGAAAGTGGCTTTGCCGTGCGAGGATTACTCTGTGAATGACAAGCTCGAATTGCGCGACTGGATAAGCCTGCTCGCGCTCTCCGCTATTTGGGGTGCCTCGTTTTTCTTTCTGCGCGTTACCGCGCCTGTTTTTGGCCCCGTGCCGCTGATAGCTGCGCGTGTTTTTTTTGGACTTTGCTTGCTACTCCCGGTGTTTCTCTACCGAGGCCTATTCTCTCAGTTGCTCGCCCACTGGCGCATAATCTATGTGGTGAGCCTTACAAATATGAGCCTACCTTTTTGCCTCTTAGCCCACGCTTCGCTCGAACTGAATGCGGGCATCACGTCGATATTGAATGCTACGGTTCCTTTTTTCGCTGCACTCATTGCGTTTAGTTTCTGGAAAGTAAGGCTTACACACGTCGCGCTTATTGGGATGGCGATTGGCTTTGGGGGCGTTGTGCTTATTGTGTTCGACCCTGAGGCAATCGAGTTCGGTGCTCAGGCGCTTTTATCGATCGGAGCCGGCCTGTGCGCCTCACTACTCTATGGTACGGCGAGCAATTTGGCCCAGCATCGCCTACAGGGAGTGAGTGGGCTCACAGTGACCGTGGGAAGCCTTGCTTTCGCCACGTTGACGCTGGCACCGCTGGCATGGTGGCAATGGCCAGAGGCCGCGCCTAGCACGTCGATGTGGCTGAGTGTCTTTGCGCTCGGTTCGCTCTGCACAGGCGTTGCTTACCTAATATTCTATAAGCTCATCGCCCGTATCGGCGCTGCACGCGCGTTGAACACGACGTTTCTCGTTCCTGCATTTAGCCTACTCTGGTCGAGCGTTTTTCTTGGTGAGCCGATCACTTTCTATATGCTTGGCGGCTGCGCGCTTATTCTTTTTGGTGTGGCGCTGACCACAGGAAAGCTCCCCGCTTTTTGGGTCAGGGCGTCTCAGGCTTAGCACCGCGCGCTTGCCATAGGCCGATTGCCAACATCGGCCAGATCCCCAGATGGATCATCACGTCTGCAGTGTTGAACACATAGTGCCAGTAGGGAATACCCTGAACGTCGATGAAGTCGATGACGCTGCCGTAAATTAGTCGGTCCAACACATTGCTCGCGCCGCCACCAACAATCAGTCCGAAACAGAGATATTCGGCGCGGGCGAGCGCCTCGCCAAACCTTAGGTAGGCGGCAATCCCACCTAGAAGAACTGCGCTGAACAAGCCGAAAACCCAGCCTTGTCCCTGCAGCAATCCAAACACGCCGCCGTGATTGCGCACGTGGGTAAAAAAGAGAAAGGGGTTTATCTCTATGCTGCTATGCAGAGGAATTGTCTCATTGACCCAATAGCCAATAGCTTGGGAAAGCGTTAACACTGACAGCGCGACAACCGCGAAGAGGCCAAACTGGCGTGTATTTTTGTGCGGATGTTGATTCATAATAGGCGATAGTTGTCTGTAGTAAGCGTGTTTAGCCGCTTGGGTTAGAGTGCTAGGGCATGTCCATCAGCGCAAAAAAAGCACGCAAGCGATTGGCGTTAGCACCCACATCACCGACCCCGACACGCGAGGTAGAGCGTGCGTTCACGACCACATTATTGCTCTGTGTGCCGAATGTAATCACGATGTCATCCTTAAATCGAAACCATAAAGTGGTGTCTGTCGCCTCGATGCGGCGGCTGTCGAAGTCTGCAGAGACAATCTCCCAACCTAAAGTTTCCACTGCGTTTAGCGCGCGTCGATAGACATCGGCGTGGCGCTCGTCGTACACCCGAGGAATCAGATCCGGATAGGCTTCTTTGGTGAGCGCTGCCAGTTCTTCGGCGGTAACATTCTCAGCGCCGCCATAGAGTACGCTATTCGATTCGGTTCCACGCAGAGGCAGAATGTCGACAAACTGCGGGGGGTAGTCGGTATTGGTGGTGATGTCATGAATCATGGGGTAATTCACTCCTTCAGGAGGCCTGAAGCTCTCGGGGACAGCGTAGCCTAGTGCCGCAATTGCTGTACCAATGCCTGCGTAGACGATGAGTCTTCCTCTATCTTGATGTGCCATCAACAGGGCAAACAACGCTGTGGCTATGCCAAGCGCGAGGCAGCTCCAAAAGAGATAGGGGGCTGCAGTATTCGCCATGCGCAAAATACCAAGGCCGGTGCGGAAATCCCAGGCCCCCACCCATATACCGACTGCAGAGGAGAGGGTGAAAAGTCCGAGGCTTACTCCCGCGAACAGAACGAGAAGAGCGCCTAACCGCAGCGGAATATCGAGCTTATTCGGCAGAGATGATTGTGCTATTGGGCTCATACATGGCCTCCTGTAAACGATGCGTTTAGCCAACAGGCTCGTCTGCGTATTGAACTATCTTAGCGCTACCGTCGGCCGCAATCTCTACAATGCTATGGCAGCAGTTATGCATTGTTGGAGGCTCCCAAAAGCGATCTAGCGGTCGATCCTCGACATAACAAAGATAGGATTTTATGAGCGCGCCATGGCTAACAAGTGCAACTCGTTCGCCCACGTGCGCAGCGGCTATCTCAGCCACTGCGGCGACTGCCCTTCGCTGTAAGTCATGAAAACTCTCGGCGCCTTGCACAGCGAATAAATGCGGCTGTTCCCAAAAATGTTTGTAAGAGTCGGGCTCGCGGTCAGCTATGTCGGCGTAAAGGTTTCCTTCCCAAGGACCGAGATAAATCTCGCGCAGCTCATCACGGAAACGAACGTCTGATGCAGCGGGGAAGGCGTGTTCGGTTGTTTGCCGCGTACGCACGCTACTGCTGCTGTAATGTGCAGCATAGTCGATTTCACGCAGACGCTCGCCCAAGGCTCGCGCCTGACTAACGCCGAGTTCGGTTAGAATCGAATCGCTTTGGCCCTGTATACGTTTCTCTTCGTTCCAGTTGGTTTGGCCATGGCGGATGAGATGGAGCTGCATACGTTGATTCCTAAAGTAATGATGCGCTGGTGAGCGTTAACCGCGCTGAGAATGAGAGCTAGCAATAAGCGAAGCACGCTTTAGCGAAAGGGCCGCTGAGTCTACCCCGACGACCTCGTGCGATCTACCGCCTCGAGCCAGCCAGTGTAGTGACGCACGCGCCAGTCTTCGGACTGCACCTGCTGCCATGACGAGTCGAGCTGCCAGCGCGCGGCAAGTGCATCAAGCGATTCCACAAGGCCCAGCTGTAAGCACGCCATATAGGCGGCACCCAATGCGGTGGTTTCAACGAGTGTTGGTCGCTGAACAGTGCAGCCGAGAACGTCGGCGAGCTTCTGCATAACCCAATCATTATTTGCCATCCCACCGTCGACTCGTAAATTCTCGAGTGTGGCACCGTCGCCGCGAATGGCTTCAACGAGATCACGGGTTTGGTAGCACACCGACAGCAATCCTGCAGTCACCACCTCTTTTATGCCGGTGTCGCGGGTAAGCCCATAGAGTGCGCCACGAGCCTCCGCGTCCCAGTAGGGTGCGCCAAGACCAGTAAAAGCGGGCACCAAATAGACACTGAGTTCATCGCCAGTCTCTATCGCAAGCGCCTCGCTCGCGGCGGCATCGTCTATTAGCTTAAGTCCGTCGCGAATCCACTGCATAGTCGCGCCGGCCATAAAAATACTGCCTTCTACAGCGTAGGTGGCAACGCCATTAAGACGGTACGCAACTGTGCTTAGCAGCCTGTGCTCAGAGCGCACAATGTTGGCACCCGTATTCATTAATAGGAAACAGCCGGTGCCATAGGTGCTTTTCGCCATGCCCGCGTCGAAACAGCATTGACCAAACGCCGCCGCTTGCTGGTCGCCAATCATCCCTGCGATAGGAATCGCAGCGCCAAACAGCGCGGGGTCAGTCGATCCGAAGTCAGAGGCACAATCTTTGACCTGCGGGAGAAGCGAGTCAGGGATATCGAAAAGAGTGAGAAGTCTCTCATCCCATTCTTGGCTGGTAATATTGAAAAGCTGGGTTCGAGAAGCGTTGGTGGCATCGGTGCAATGACTTTTACCGCCGCTAAGACGCCAAAGCAAAAAGCTATCGATGGTGCCAAAAGCAAGTTCACCTGCTTCTGCACGAGTGCGTGCATTGGGCACGTTGTCGAGTAGCCAGCGAAGTTTGCTTGCCGAAAAATACGAATCGATCAGTAATCCAGTCGCCTCCTGCACCATCGGTTCGTGGCCCGCACGGCGAAGCTCGTCGCAATACTCAGCGGTGCGTCGATCCTGCCAGACGATAGCGTTAGCGATTGGCTTTCCGGTCAGCCTGTCCCACACAACCGTAGTCTCGCGTTGATTAGTTATGCCAATCCCCGCTATGTCCTGTGCGCTAATCGACGAGCCGAGATTCTTGCCCGCGGCGTCAATGGCATCGTGACAGGACTTTAAGGTAGATTCCCATAACTCCTCTGCGTCATGCTCTACCCATCCATTACTCGGAAAGTGCTGAGCGAACTCGTGTTGGCCAATGCCGACGATTTGAAATGACGTATCGAACAGCAGTGCTCGACTTGAGGTGGTGCCTTGGTCTATTGCGAGAATGTATTTTTTCATTCCCTGATTCTACCCGAAGCAGGAGAAGGTTAAAGACTTGGATTCAAGTTTGCGTGCTGTGATCTATTGCTGCTTTTTGGCAGATCCATGCCCAGAACTATTGGCTTGCTGAGTCTGCGTGGTACACTCGAAGCCTCGCTTACCGGCCTTTAAATACATCTAGCCCCGACCGCTAGTGCTGGCCGCTAGTCCCGAAAACAAAGATTACACAGTGACCCATACCCCGTGACCGATTCCCCCGTAGTAACCGACCTCCTTGTCATCGGCGGTGGCATCAATGGTGCCGGCGTAGCTGCCGATGCAGCGGGGCGCGGGCTTTCCGTGATGCTGATCGAAAAAGGCGACCTCGCCTCGGGCACCTCCTCATGGAGCACTAAACTTATTCACGGGGGGCTACGGTACCTCGAATTTTACGAATTCGGCCTCGTGCGCAAAGCGCTTTTAGAGCGGGATGTGCTGACCAAGGCGGCGCCGCATATCATTCGGCCGCTTGCTTTCAATATTCCACAGCTGCCGATTTCACGTCCTGCTTGGATGCTTCGCGCAGGGCTGTTCCTCTACGATTTTCTCGCGAAAAGTGCGATCTTCAAACACTCACGAGCGATTCGCTTCGGTAACGACAGTCCTCTAAATGGAGGCATTACGAAGGGATTCGAATATTGGGACGCGCAGGTCGACGACTCGCGACTCGTTGTGCTCAACGCGCAGCAAGCCGCTGAACATGGCGCTGATGTGCGTACCTATACCGAATGCGTTGCGCTCGAAGAAGGTAAGGGGCATTGGATTGTTACCCTGAGAGAGGCGTCGAGTGGCATCGAACAGGTCGTTCATGCCAAGGCAGTCGTTAACGCCGCTGGCCCCTGGGTTGCGCGCCTGCTCGAAAAGCTGTTTGCCAAAAAGCCTCCGCTCGATACGCGCCTTGTTAAAGGTAGCCATATTGTTGTCCCGCGCCTTCACTGCGGCGATCAGGCATTTATGCTGCAACATACTGACGGCCGCGTAATTTTCGTTATTCCTTACCTCGACGACTATTCGCTTATCGGTACAACCGAAGCGGAGTTCGATGGTGTGCTCGAGACTGTGCACATAGACGAAGACGAAATCGCTTATCTAATCGAGGTTGCTAACGGCTATTTTAAGAGGCAGCTGAGCCGAGACGACGTAATCTCGACCTACTCAGGCGTGCGGCCGCTGATCGACGAAGAAGGAAAAGACGCAACGAAGGTGTCGCGGGATTATCATCTCGAGCCACATAAAAGCGCCGTGCCCTTACTATCGATTTATGGCGGCAAAGTGACTACCTACAGAACCCTTGCCGAAGACGTGATGAAGGCGTTGGCGCCTACGTTTCCGAAGATGGGCGCGCCTTGGACGAAGCAGGCCCCACTCCCCGGCGGCAACTACTCTGCGCAGTTTGGCGGTAAAAACGGAGAACTGCAAAGCGGGCGCGATGCAAAGGCCAGTGCTGAGGATGAAGCAACTTTGTCGGCGCTGCTTTCGGCGCAAGCACCTTGGCTGCAAGTCTCACTGCTTAAGCGCTGGCTTCAAACTTACGGAACCGAGACCCAAACACTTCTCGGTGATGCAAGCTCCGCTTCAGATCTAGGGATGCATCTAGGCGCAGATCTCTACTCACGCGAGGTCGACTATCTAATTACCCACGAGTGGGCTCGTAACGCTGACGATATACTCTGGCGTCGGACCAAATTGGGCTATTTATTCGACGAGCGAGGCAAGGCAGTGCTTGCCGATTACATCACTACCGCTCGTGCCGCTGCGGCTCAGGGAGCGGGTTAGAAAAGATGCTATGCCTTAACAATATCACTCGCCATGTCGACTCACATAACAGTCTGCAAGACATAAGCCTCGAGCTAAAGCGAGGCGAACTCAATATACTGCTTGGCCCCACTCTGTCGGGTAAAACCTCGCTTATGCGCGTGATGGCGGGTCTCGATCAACCTGATTCGGGGGAGCTCACCTTCGACGGAGAGACGGTGATCGGCGTGCCTGTGCAGAAGCGAGAGCTTGCGATGGTATACCAGCAGTTCATTAATTACCCCTCTTTGAGTGTGTATGAAAATATCGCGTCGCCACTGCGTGTGGCAGGTCTGGCTAAAAGCGAGATAGAGGCGCGTGTCGCACAGGCGGCGCAGTTACTCAAACTCGAGCCGTATCTAACGCGCAAGCCGGCCAATTTGTCGGGCGGCCAACAGCAGCGTGTCGCACTGGCTCGTGCGCTGGTTAAGCGCGCCTCGCTTGTCTTGCTCGACGAACCTCTCGCGAATCTCGACTACAAACTGCGCGAGGAGCTTCGCGCAGAACTGCCAGTTCTGTTCGCCGAGCTTGGTGCTGTACTAGTCTATGCGACAACTGAACCCAGCGAAGCACTGGTTTTAGGGGGTAAGACTGCCTGTCTCAATCGGGGCAGGGTAGAGCAGTTTGGGCCGACACTCGATCTCTATCGCGATCCCGACACCCTCATGGCGGCGCGCCTTTTCTCCGATCCACCGCTTAACAGTTTGGCGCTTAATCATGATGATGCCGGCGGCCTGCGCTTCGCCGGTGCAGAGCAAGCACTTCCCGCTGCCGTTGCGTCCGAGCTATTGAGCGCGGTGAATCCTGCAGAGGCAGCGTCGAATCTTACTCTCGCCGTGCGTGGCCATCACCTGCAGTTAGGCTCCGGCCCATTGCCTGGAGGCGAGTCTACTGCCAGTAACTCACTGATCGAAATACGCGGTACTGTCGACGTAACCGAGATCACCGGCTCCGAAAGTTTTGTGCATTTTAGCTTTATGGGGCAGCCATGGGTTGCCCTTTTAGATGGAATACACGCTCTCGCCGGCGGCGCGGAGATAGTCCTTTATGTGAGGCCGCAGGACTGTTTTTTGTTTAATACCTTAACAGGCAAGCGCGTGCGTAAGCTCAGCGGAGGCGGATAAGGACATGGCGAGCATACACCTAAAAAATCTCGGCCATCGCTACCCCGCTTCCGGCGCAGAGTCAGACAATCCTTACGCGCTCAATCCGCTCGATCAAGTGTGGGAAGACGGCGGCGCCTATGCGCTGTTGGGCCCTTCGGGCTGCGGCAAAACGACGCTGCTTAATATTATTTCGGGGCTTTTACGGCCTAGCGAAGGCCGCGTGCTTTTCGATGGCGAAGACGTGACAGACCTCAGTACCGAGCGTCGCAATATCGCGCAGGTATTTCAGTTTCCTGTGGTCTACGACACGCTTACCGTGGCTGAGAATCTTGCGTTTCCTCTGCGTAATCGCGGCATCGACAACGCGACGATTGAGGCGCGCGTAGCCGATACACTCTCGATGCTTGGACTGGATACGCGGGCTAATGAGCGTGCTAGGAGCTTAAACGCAGACGACAAACAAAAAATCTCATTAGGGCGTGGGCTCGTGCGCACCGATGTGCGCGCTATTTTATTCGACGAGCCGCTGACGGTTATCGACCCGCACCTTAAATGGCAGCTTAGAACCGAGCTTAAAAAAATTCACGAACGCTTCGGGCACACCATGATCTATGTAACACACGATCAGACCGAAGCCTTAACCTTCGCCGATAAAGTAGTGGTAATGAATACAGGCTCTATTCTGCAAGTAGGCACGCCGAAGGAATTGTTCGACAGACCTCGGCACACATTCGTCGGTACGTTTATCGGCTCCCCAGGTATGAATGTGCTGAGCTGCACATTCGATGGCACAGCAGCGATTGTCGATGGCGTGAGGATAGCGCTCGACGAGGCGACGCTCGCGGCGGCGCAGGCGCAGGGGTTAGCTTCGACTAATGCTGCACTCGAAATAGGTATAAGGCCTGAGTCTTTGCAAGTGATTGCCGCAGATGCGAACACTGCCAACGACACGCATTGCGTCAATGTCGAGGTGGTAGGTGTAGAAGACTTAGGCCGGCACTCGTTAGTGCGTTTGCGGTTGGGAGAGCAGCTACTGTGCGCGCTGCATCCAGACGGCGCTGGTATTCCCGAAGCAGCGGCGCTGCGAATTGATCCGGCTTGCACGTTGCTCTATGCAGATGCGTTGCTGGTCGAAGTAAATAATGAGCCGTTGTTGCCCTAGAGTTTTTAGAGAGTTTTTTAGTAAGAACCTTGAGAAAGAACCTTTTAAGAGAACCCTGAGAGAGTGCCAATGAAAGTACAAAACAATAAAGCGTGGCTTATGGTGCTCCCGATGTTGCTGCTCGTTGCAATCAGCGCGATCATTCCGCTGATGACAGTCGTTAACTACTCGGTGCAAGATACTTTTGGTAACAACGAATTCTTTTGGGTCGGCACCGAGTGGTTTCAGGAAATCCTCGCCTCTGAGCGCTTCCACAACGCATTGCAGCGCACGTTACTATTCTCGGCGCTGATTCTCGCCATCGAAATTCCGCTGGGCATAGCCATCGCGTTAGCGATGCCGCGGCGTGGCATTGCCGTCTCGTTTTGTCTCGTGCTTATGGCACTACCGCTGCTTATTCCGTGGAATGTTGTCGGCACTATTTGGCAGGTGTTCGGGCGTGTCGACATCGGTCTGTTAGGACACGGCTTGGCGAGTCTTGGCATCGACTACAACTATACTCAGAATACCCTCGACGCCTGGGTCACACTAATCGTCATGGATGTCTGGCATTGGACAAGCCTTGTCGTGTTGCTGTGCTACTCGGGTCTGGTGTCTATTCCCGAGGTCTATTATCAGGCCGCACGCATCGACGGCGCGTCGCGTTGGGCGATTTTCCGGTTTATACAATTACCCAAAATTAAGCGCGTCCTGCTCATCGCCGTGCTGCTGCGTTTTATGGACTCGTTCATGATTTACACCGAGCCGTTTGTTGTGACAGGCGGCGGGCCGGGCAACTCAACCACGTTCCTTTCGATAGATCTTGTGCAGATGGCGGTAGGTCAGTTCGATCTGGGCCCCGCAGCGGCGATGTCGCTAATCTATTTCTTGATTATTTTGTTATTGAGCTGGGTGTTTTATACGGTGATGACAAGCCTAGACAACGATGCCGCGGCAGAGCAGGGGAGGCACTAGTATGAGCGCAGTTGACGCAGTAGTAACGGCTTCAACCCACGCAGCGACTGCGGGCAACGGCGTGCAAAATTCGCAGGCTAGCGAGCGCAATTGGTTTAAGATTGCGGTTGTTTGTACTTATATACTGTTTTTGATGCTACCGATTTATTGGTTGCTCAATATGAGCTTTAAGACCAATCAGGAGATTCTCTCGACATTCTCCCTCTGGCCGCAGGATTTCACGTTCGACAATTACGCGACTATTTTTACCGACCCCACGTGGTATAGCGGTTATATCAATTCGATGATCTACGTCGTAATGAATACAGTGATCGCGCTGTCGGTCGCGTTGCCCGCCGCGTATGCGTTTTCGCGCTACAAATTTCTCGGCGATAAACATCTGTTTTTTTGGCTGCTGACTAATCGCATGTCGCCGCCTGCGGTATTCGTCCTGCCCTTTTTTCAGCTCTATTCGGCTTTCGGTCTAATCGATACGCATATCGCCGTTGCATTGGCGCACTGCCTGTTTAACGTACCGCTGGCGGTGTGGATATTAGAGGGGTTTATGTCGGGTGTTCCGCGCGAAATAGACGAGACTGCGTATATCGATGGCTACTCTTTTCCGCGCTTTTTCACCAAAATATTCACGCCGCTTATTGCCTCGGGCATTGGCGTAGCCGCGTTCTTCTGCTTTATGTTTAGCTGGGTAGAGCTGCTTATTGCACGCACGCTCACTGTCACCGATGCAAAACCTATTGCTGCGGCAATGACACGTACAGTCTCGGCATCGGGACTCGATTGGGGTGTGCTCGCCGCGGCAGGGATTTTGACTATAATCCCCGGCGCGCTAGTTATCTACTTCGTAAGGCATCATATCGCTAAAGGCTTCGCACTAGGGCGTGTCTAGAATGTGTATTCTAAATAGGCACGAATAGCCCTGGGCTCAAAGACATGAAAGTGGCGGTCTTCGACTGGCGCCGGTTCACCGCGCAGCTGAGACTCATAGAAATATTGAATGTCGCGGTCATTCGAGTCGAGCATATTCAGCGCATCGATGGTGATGCTAAGCCTGTCGTTGAAAGCATAGCCGAGTCGCGCGTTAAGCAGCGTGCTGCCCTCGGCGTCTACGCCACCATCGAGTTTGTAGTCGCCAAAATGGCGCAGTCGTAAGTAGCCGTGAAACCCTTCGCCGCGCTGAAAGCCGATGCCGCCGCTTACCACATGCTCGAGAGCGCCTGGAATATCATCGAAGCCGTCGATAGGCGTCTCGAATCGAGAATTAGCGTAGGCGTATTCGAGGTCAACCGACCAGCTATTTCCAATCTGGTAATAGCCTGTGAGTTCTAGTCCATGCCGTTCGCTGCCCACGCCGGTATCTTCGGTGTTGCCGGCATCGCCGACGAACAGAAGCTCCGAATCAATATCGAGCTGCCATAAAACTACTGACGCGTTCAGGCGTTCAGTTAAAAAAAGTCTTGCGCCAATCTCAGATCCGAGGGTTTTAACCAGTGGGTCCGCTGCGTCTATCGCTTCCCCGCTTACAGGGTCTAGCCGGCTAATCACGCCGCGAGCATCGTTGCTGTGAAAACCTTGCCCGATATTCGCGTACAGCTCCAGCGAGTCGTCGACCGTATAGATTAAGCCGAGTGAACCGGTCACCACACTGTCGTTTTTTCTGCCGCTATTAGCTGCGAGCGTCGTTGGGTCTGCAGCGGCGAGGGAGGTGACATCGAAATCGAATCGATCGTAGCGCAGGCTAGTCGTGCTGCGCAGGCTCTGCGTCCACTGCGCCTCTGACTGCCAGTAGGTCGAGACGCTCGATTGATCCACACTATCGAAGCGAATGTCGCCCAAGAACTCGCGCTCGCGCGTGCTGCGCAGGCCGACACCGTCGATAATGTCGGTGCGCAGTTGCGCGCCAAAGGTGTTGCTTAAGCGCACCGAGCCTAGGTCAAAGTCCAGGTCCTGCTCGACCTGACCGCCCAATAGTTTCCTGTCATCGAGTTGCTGAAATTGATCGCCGTCGGGTTCGATAAAATAGCTGAAGTTGGAGTAGAGATTCATGTCGTAGTCGATCGCATAGGCGCTCGCACGAACTGCGCCAAGGGCATTGCTGCCGCGCCAGCTGCTCGATAGGCTGTAGCGCGAAGATTCGCCGCCTACGGTCGTATCTACGGAGCCAAGGTCGCTTATCAGTCCGGAGCGGACGGCGCGTTCTGGGATTTGGTCTGCCGAATTCCATGTGTTGTCGTAACCCATGAAGGTGATGTCGAAGCCAGACTCTGCGGTGCCCCAGCTCTGCTTGAGCCATAGGTTTTTGCGATCGACATCCTCATCGATGCTGTCCCATGCGCCGGCGTAATCCTGTTGCTCGACCCCGTAGATAAACGTGCCGCCCGCGACGTCGGCGCTGCCGGTGAGTAGGGCGCGGCGAAAGCCGAAGTCGCCTCCGCCAAGCGACAGACGAGTGTCGACCGGACGTGACGCGACATTGATGTGTGCTGAGCCAGCGCCAGCGAAGTCGCCACTCGCGGCGTCATACGAGCCTTTGGTGAATTCGATACTGCCGACAAGCTCGGGAATCAGAAAGTTAAGATCGGTGTAACCCTGTCCGTGCCCATGGCTGCGCATATTCACGGGCATGCCATCTACATGGGTGGCGAAGTCAGTGCCGTGGTCGAGATTAAACCCACGGAGGAAAAAATGGTTCGCTTTGCCGCTGCCGCTGTGCTGCGTCGCGACTAACCCGGGCACAGTTTCTAATACCTCGCCGACGCGGAGCAAAGGCCGCAAATCAAGCTCTTGCTGCGAAATTTTCCCCTGGGATGCAGAGGTGGCTGAGCCGATGAGATTAACCTGGCGGCCGACGACCGAAACCTCTTCTATGCCGCGTTCCTGAGCCTGCGCAGCGCCGCAGGCAAGCCCGATCGCGAGAATGAATGGGAGTCGTGGGGTTGACCGAATGCTTGCTGAATTCACCTTTGCTTTCCTTGCTCGTTACTTCTGTAGGGCGCTCGTGGCGACGCGGGGAGTATCGTTACTGTCGGTGCGAATTATGAGGGGTATTTCAGGTTACTGCAAAGGGATGCGTGTGATAAATGTTTGCAACTTCTGACTTTATGTTCAACAACATAACGGGTTGGTTTGGTGTAGCATGCTGATAAACACGCGCGGTAAATTCTAAAACGAGGATAAAAAATTGAACAATGGCAGCTCGCCTCATCCCTCGCTCTCATGGACAGCGGCAACGTCAAACATAAGCCAAGGCAAAGCCTTACTTACCTGTCTGCTAATCACCCTGCTGTTTGCAGGCTCCCTCGCTGCGCAGGCCTATCCCCATGCGCGCAGCGGCGGCAATTACATGCACAATTTCTACTTTCCGCCGGCACCGAGTTCGACGCCGTGGGCGCCCGAATGGTCGCCCGACGGTGAGAGTGTCGCAGTGGCGATGCAGGGAAGCCTGTGGCGGGTCGAACTTACTACGGGAGTAGCGACCGAGCTGATGCACAGCGAAGCCTATCTCTCCTCACCCGACTTCTCGCCCGATGGACGCTGGCTCGTTTACACCGCAGATTACGCACACGAGCGTATTCAGCTCGAGGTTCTGGACACGTTCACCGGCGAGGTGCGCAAGCTTACCGACGATGAGGCGGTCTACACTGACCCGGTGTTCTCGCCAGACGGCAGTAAAATCGCCTATGTGTCGACTCAGCCTAGTGGCTATTTCAACCTCTACGTGCGCGGCTTTAATGACGGTAACTGGCAGGGCGATGCGATTGCGGTGAGCAGCGATAACGACTTCGGCCGTAGTCGACTGTATTTCGGGCGCTGGGATATGCACCTCGCGCCTGCGTGGCTGCCAAGCGGCGAAGAGTTGCTGCTCGTGTCCAATCGCGATATACCGCTGGGGTCTGGCAATGTGCTGAGGGTTCCGGCTATCGAGAACGGCATCGCGCAGGCGCAAACAGTGCTGTCCGAGCAGTCGCTTTACCGCACGCGGCCTGACGTTTCCATCGACGGCAAACGGTTTGTGTATGCATCGACCGCGGGCAGCGCCGATCAATACAATAATCTGTATGTGCAGCCTACAGTGGGCGGCGAGCCTTATAAACTGACTTTCTTCGAGAACGACGCGTTTCATCCGCGCTGGTCGCCCGACGGCGAAACGCTCGCGTTTATTTCTAACGCGGATGGTCTGCCTCAGTTAATGCTGCTCGAGGTGTATGGCGGCAAACTCACACCTATCGCAATCTCTCAGCTGCGCTTCGCGCGTCCAACGGGCGTGGTGCGCGTGCGCGTGAGCGAGGCGGGCGCTGCCGATGCAATACCTAACCGCGTTCATGTCGTGGCGTCGGACGGCAAATTCTACGCGCCGCAGGATGCCTACGCGCGCTCGGGTCACGTGGGTGACAATGTGTTCCATAATGCGGGCGAATTCACGCTGACGCTGCCTGTAGGTGAGGCAAGCCTTTCGTTTGTTCGCGGCTTCGAGTTCGAGCCACAAACGCTGAAGGTTAATGTGGTTGAAGGGGAGGTTGCACGTCTCGATGTGGCGCTCGAGCGCCTAGATGATATGGCAGCGAAGGGTTGGTACAGCGCATCGACTCATGTGCACGCTAACTATGGCGGCAATCTACACAATACGCTCGAAAATCTCATGCTGATGTCGCGCGCCGAAGACCAAGACCTCGTGTTAGAGCAGGTCGCCAATAAAGACAATCGCATACTCGACTACCACTATTTTGTGCCGGGCGGCGGTGCGCATCCGGTGTCCGAACCCGATCAATTGGTTATCGTAGGGCAAGAATATCGACCGCCATTCTACGGCCACGTGTTTATGTTTGGCATGCGCGAACACCTTATTTCGCCGTTTGTAACGGGGTACGAGGGCACAGGTATCGAGAGCCTGTATCCGAGTAACACCGACATGCTGCTCAAGGCGAAAGCCCAAGGTGCGGTGACCGGCTATGTGCATCCCTTCTTAGGCGAGACCGATCCACTGCTCGGCAACTTAGGCGGTGGTAAGGGATTCATCGTTGACGCCGCGCTCGGCGCGACCGATGCGTTGGAGTGGTCAGACTCGAGCACCGCAGGTTTTTACCCGCTCTATGCTGTGTGGAATAACGGTCTGCGCATCGCAGCGACCGGCGGAGAAGATTCGATCTCATCGCTTCAGCGCAGCAAACTGCTCGGCTCTTTTCGAACCTATGTCTACACCGGCAATATGGGTCTCGATCTTGACGCGTGGTTCGATGGCATGAAGGCCGGGCGAGCGTTCGTCAGCTCCGGGCCTCTGCTTGAGGCAACATTCGACGGCGCGCTGCCGGGCGACTCTGTCTCGCTTCCCCCAGGTGGCAAGCGTGTGTCGCTCAGCGCGCGTCTCCGCTCGATCACTGCGCTGGCAAGCCTCGAGCTGGTGTGTAACGGCGAAGAGCTCGAGTCTTTCCCCATTCGCCGCAGTGGCAAATCCCTCGACGTGGAGTTTGAGTTCGACGTGACGCGCAGCGGTTGGTGTCACGTTCGCACCGAAGGCGAGCCGGCTAATCGCGCACCGCTGGATGTCGATTACGCGCAGGCCTTTACTAATCCTGTTTGGTTCGAAGTTGAGGGCTCAGCTCTCGGAAATTCCGGCTCGGCGCAATACGCACTCGACTGGATCGACAAGCTAGAGAATCTCGCAGACGCGTGGCCGGGCTGGCGATCGGAGCGCGAGCGCGCGCATGTTTTTGGTCAGTTCGAACAGGCGCGCGAGGTGTATCGAGCAGGGCTGTAGATAGTAATTGCTAGGCAATCGGTGCAGCGTTTGAGGCGGCTTTTCTATAACCCAGCAGCCCAATACCTAAAGTCGCCATCGCTATCGCCACAACCGCATTTAAGTAATTGAAGAAGGCGTAGGGCAGATAGTCGAGCACAGGCACCCCAAGTGTGGTCGCATAGAATGCCCCCGCCGTAGTCCAAGGAATAAGCCCCGTGGTCATCGTGGAGCCTTCCTCAACCGTGCGCGAGAGTATCGCTGGTTCAAGCCCAACGCTTTCATATTTCGATTTAAACAGCTGGCAGTTGAGGATAATCGAAATATACGCCTCGCCCATCGCTAGATTGCCGACAAACCCAGAGGCAATGGTCGTGGCGATAAGAGCGCCGATATGGCTAAGCCGCAGCAGGAGGCCGGCGAGTATTACATCGAGAAACCTTGCCCCATGAAGAAGGCCGCCGAGCGCGAGTGCGAAAAGCGCAAGTAACAGCGTCCAACTCATGCTCGTGATGCCGCCGCGGCCAAGCAGGCTATCGAGGTTCTCGATACCGGTGGTACCAGGCGTGTTTTGCCAAAGCGCGTTTAGCGCAGCGATTGCATCAGCGCCCTGATACACCACGGCAATGAGTGTGGCGAGTAAGACGCTCGCCGACATCGTGACCTCGGCGCCTACCCGGCGCGCGCTCAAAACGGCGAGTGTAATGAGGGGCAGCAAGGTGATGAGCGGTTGCAGGGAATACTCCGCAGCGAGTGCTTTGCGAAGCGTATCGATCTCGGCCGTTACGGGCGCCGATGATTGGTAGCTGAAACCAATAAACAAGAACAGCACGAGAGCGATCAAGAACGCCGGCACCGTGGTGAAAAGCATCGAGTAGATGTGACGATAGAGATCGGTGCCCGCGCTCATTGCAGCGAGGTTGGTCGTGTCGGAGATAGGCGAGAGCTTGTCGCCGAACGTAGCGCCGCACACAACCATGCCGGCGACTATGGGCAGGGGAATGCCGAGCGCTTCGCCAAGGCCGATGAAAACGACGCCGAGTGTGCCAACCGTGCCCCATGACGTTCCCGTCGCGACGGACATTAAGGCGCAGAGAATCATCCCGATGGCGAGAAAAAGCGAGGGCGAGAGCCAAGCGAGGCCGAAATACATGAGCGTTGCGATTGTGCCCGCCTGCATAAAGCTGGCGATCACCATGCCAATTAAAATGAAAATGTAAATAGCGGGGAGCGCGCGCGAAATGGCGCCGCTCATCATCTCTCTTAACTCTTGGTAGTGGTAGCTTAGCGAGACAGCATGGAGGCAGGTCCACACAATGCACAGAAACATGAGCGCATGTAGGCTAATACCGAAGCCGATGAGACCGCCCGCGATTGCTGCGATAACACCTGTAAAACAGATCAAGGCTTGCGGGAGGCTTGGAAGGCGTCCATTGGCTGGAGTCTGATCAAGCGCTGTCACTGCCGCGCGCTCGGGATCGGTGACGCCCGCAGCTAAATGCCGATTTTCTTCAGATTTGATTGTCATTCCGGCATCCTATAAACAATTGGGCAGAGAGTAAAATTTTGCTAAGCTCAGGCGCAGAAACTAACCCTTAGCCTTAATGCGCCGAGAATCCTGAGAAGGCGCACGTAAACGCGTAATACAAGCAGTATGGAGGTTCCGTTGGACTTATCTTGGATGGCTTGGACACTGCCAACTGCCGTGTTTTTTCTCACTATTGCGAGCCTACTAACGCTGATGACTCTCTGGGAGTTCATCTCGCCGGGCGGCGCGCCGAGAACGGGCGTACTGCGCTTTGAGACAACGCGTGGCGATCGCCTCTTTGTGTCGCTATTGGGTTCGGCGTTTATCTGCTTAGGCTGGCTTGCTTTTGCCACAGCCTCGCTATGGGTCGGCCTTGGTGTTTGCCTCGTCTACTCATTGCTGGTTTTTTTATTCGTTTAGTTTATTGGTTTGGTTCCTAGTCAATTGGCTCCTCGTCTCACTGGTTTTTGGTTCAGGTTTATTTCGGCAATGCTAACTGCCGGTAGTTTTTTGTCACTCGCAAGATTAATAAAAAAAGGACATCTCATGCCCCTCTCTCTTTTCCCTGCGCCTCTTACCGGCTCTCTCGAATCCCCGCAGCGTCGCGGCGCGTATCGGCCTTTCGGAACCGTCCGGTTTTTAGGCGCTTATCAGGGGCTTTTAGCCGGCGCGGCGGCGCTATTTTTAGCGCCTGCGCTCGTGGCGGATACCGAAGACGCTCAGCGCTGGCTGCCAGAATTTCAACCCTCGACGCTAACTCAGACTCAACAGCTCGACGAGATGCAGTGGTTTATCGATGCCGCGAGGCCTTTTGTGGGCATGGAAATCAAAGTGGTTTCGGAGACGATCACCACACACGAATACGAGGCTCAGACCCTCGCGAAAGCGTTCACCGACATTACAGGCATTCAAGTCACACACGACCTCATCGGCGAAGGTGATGTGGTCGAGAAGCTACAAACCCAGATGCAGTCGGGCGAGAATATTTACGACGCCTATGTGAACGATTCAGATCTCATCGGCACGCATTTCCGTTATCAGCAGGTACGCAACTTAAGTGACTGGATGCAAAACGAAGGTAGCGCTGTTACCTCGCCGACCCTCGATCTAGAGGACTTTATCGGCATTTCTTTCACCACAGGCCCCGACGGCAAAATCTATCAGCTGCCGGATCAGCAGTTTGCCAATTTGTACTGGTTTCGCTACGACTGGTTCACCGATCCTGCTATCAAGGCCCAGTTTCAAGCCAAATACGGCTACGAGCTGGGCGTGCCGGTGAATTGGTCTGCCTACGAAGATATCGCAGAGTTTTTCACCAACGACGTGCGCGAGATCGATGGTCAGCGCGTGTACGGGCACATGGACTACGGCAAGAAAGATCCCTCGCTAGGCTGGCGTTTTACCGACGCCTGGCTGTCGATGGCAGGGGCAGGGGATGTGGGTATTCCAAATGGTCTTCCGGTTGACGAATGGGGTATTCGAGTCGAGGGCTGCAGACCGGTGGGGTCGACAGTCGAACGCGGTGGCGCGACCGACGGCCCGGCAGCGGTTTACTCGCTGACCAAATACGTTGATTGGCTAAAGGCCTACGCGCCACCCGAGGCGGCAGGGATGGTGTTTAGCGAGGCGGGTCCTGTGCCAGCACAGGGCGCGATCGCGCAGCAGATATTTTGGTACACAACCTTTACCGCCGACATGGTGAAGCCTGGGCTGCCAGTAATGAACGACGACGGCACGCCAAAGTGGCGTATGGCACCCTCGCCGCGCGGCGCGTACTGGGAAGACGGGCAGAAGCTCGGCTATCAAGACACGGGCGCTTGGACGCTAATGAAATCGACTCCAGAGGATCGCGCAAAGGCAGCTTGGCTTTACGCGCAGTTCGTTACCTCGAAAACTGTGTCGCTCAAGAAAAGTCATGTGGGCCTCACGATTATCCGCGACTCGGACATTCGCCACGAAAGCTTTACCGAGCGCGCTGCAGAGCTCGGTGGTCTGGTTGAGTTTTACCGCTCGCCCGCCCGCGTGCAATGGACGCCAACAGGGACCAATGTCCCCGACTACCCGCGTCTAGCACAGCTTTGGTGGCAGAATATCGGCGATGCCTCATCGGGCGCGAAGACGCCGCAGGAGGCGATGACTGCACTCGCCGTTGCCCAAGAGCGGCTGATGCAGCGCCTTCAGCGCGCGAACGTGTTGGGCGAATGCGGCCCGCTTTTGAATGAGCCTCAGAGCCGAGACTATTGGCTAAGTCAGCCGGGTGCGCCGAAGGCGAAACTCGATAACGAGAAGCCGGCACCGGTCACAATCGACTACGATGAGTTGGTTAAGAGCTGGCAATAGCTTGATGAAAAAGGTCGCCTTGGGGCGGCCTTTTTCGTTTTCAGGGTTCTGCCAATGTTCATGGTTTGAGAGGAAAAGTAGATTATCTCAATTAGAAAAAGGACATCGACATGTGTGATGAGAGACGGACCGAAGGATTAGCCCCGCGCGCAATTGCAATTTTAGGTGCAGGGGTTTTAGTTGTCGCTGCGAGCTTCAGCCTAGAAGCAGCGCCACCGGCAACGATCACCGGCCCAATCCCTGCGGACGCGGCTGGCAGTGGCAGCCGTAACGCCATTCACAGCGCCTCGGCGATTGAACTCGCGGCTCACGGTTATGTAGAAGAAGAATTTTTCATAGAAGGTACTGCGAATAATTACCGAGCAGATGCGCAGAATCCGATGGCAGACGCTGTTATCGAAAGCGAGGGGCATCGGTACAAAACACGCCTTGTCGTTCGCAGGCCTCAGGCAGAGGATTTTAACGGTGTAGTCGTCGTCGAATGGATGAATGTGACTGGCGGCGTTGATAAAGACATCGACTGGTGGCAGTCGGGTGAGCACCTTGTTGCTAATGGCTACGCCTATGTGTTCGTTTCCGCGCAGCAAATGGGTATCGACAATGTTACAGCCTGGAGTCCCCAGCGCTATACTGGATTAGACGCGACCCACGACGGCATGGTGTCGGGAGACGCAAGCTCCTACGATATTTTCTCGGCAGTTGCCCAGTCGATTACACGGGCAGGGCAGGAAGCGCAAGCTGGGGCAATCGATATTCTTGCGGGGCTTAAAGCACGTCAAATACTCGCCACCGGCCACTCTCAATCTGCGAGCCGGCTAGCGACTTACCTCAATGGCATTCATACGCTCGACCCTGTTTTCGACGGTTTCATCGTCCACGGCGGCGGCGGGATTATTCGCGACGACCAGCCGGTAAAAATCTTCAAGCTTATGGCCGAAACCGACATGCTGCGCCGCGCGGCAACACCGCAGCCTAACACTAATAATTTTAGACAGTGGGAGGTTGCCGGCAGTTCGCATGTCGACGTGCCCTTCGAGATCGAATACGGCAAGGTGCGCAATCAGCAGGACGGGCTGTCGATCGAGGATGTGACTCCGCGCGACTCTGGCTGCGAGTTACCTGCCTACTCTTCCGTGCCGTTTAGAGATGTTATGAACGCAGCGTTCGAGCACTTGGTGCGGTGGGTCGATGACGATAGAGCACCGCCGATCGCCGAGCCCATCCAACTTGTGCGCGCATTCCCTTCGGTAGAATTCTCTCGCGATGAATTCGGCAATGTATTGGGTGGTATTCGCCTCGCCGAACATGCTGTTCCGACCGCTAAAAATACGGGACTCAATAACGGTAACAATCGATTCTGCTTTTTATATGGTTCGCACGAGCCATTCGATTCGGCGACACTGAATGCCCTTTATCCCAACAAAGCTGCCTATGTCGAACGAGTCAATGCGGTGGTCGAGCAAAACAGGCAAGAGGGTTTTATTCTTCCCGCCGCGGCCGAAAGAACGCGTCGCGAAGCCGAGGCTTCGGGATTGTTTGAGCGTTAGACTCTACTTAGCTGTGCCGCAAGGCGTTTGCAGCGAAGCTCCCACTCCTGCTTGATCGGACTGGGGTCATCAGCGATCGCACGATCGACATGCAGAGTCACTCTGAGTTTGGTTTTCTCCTCTGCTTGTTCGAGCTGAATCTCAACTGCAGAGAGTCCCGTTTGTTCGCCATTTTCTAGCCAGCTAAACGAGAGCCTGTTGGGCCGATCGATGACCTCATATTCGCCGCTGCACACTATTTCGCAGCCCTTGCGAATAACGGTGTAATTAAAAGCGCCGCCGGGACGAACTTCGTTATTCATGTCGCCGACACCGTCGTCACCCATGTGCTCACCAAACATCCAATTGCCTGCGAAAGTGGGAATGAGCCAGCGATCGTAGAGCTTCTCTGCAGACACCGGAATAGTCTTCGAAAGCGAGGCCTTCGTTAACTTTTGTGCGGGCTTGTTTTCGGGTTCGCCGAACATGGAGAGTTGATCGTTCATTGTCGTCTTCTTCGAGGAAGTGTTTGCGATCCCGCCGCAAAGCCTGGCTAATCGGCGGCAGGCTCTTGGGCGTAAGGATTCGTCGGCATGAATTCGGGTTTTAGTGCCGCGCGTCTTGCCGCCGTTTTTTGCCCGTAGTGTGTAGCGAGATAGCCAACGATTGTCGACTCGGTTGCCTCATCGATCGCGGGCATGCCATGGGATGCCTGCATTAGCCGAACTCGAATACGCCACACGTCTTCCGAGCCTGAATTTTGCGTCACTAGAGTCGCGCTATGGCAACGGGTACAGGTCGCTTGGACGGTTTCCTTGCCTTCGCCTTGGACAAACGCGTCGGCGGTCTGTGCAGCGACGCTGACGCTAGCGGCGAAAGCACAGGCGGTCAGTAAAAAGCGTAGGACAATTTTAATAGTCATAGCAGTCATCTCGTTACACCACCTGCACAGCGATGCGATGGGCAGTGTTATTTAGATACCCGCGCGGATTCCACCCGGGAATCACGAGCGGCTGAGAGCGCCCTTGGGTGTCCATGGCGCGGGCCCAAATCTCATAATAACCGGGCTGGGGAAATTGCAGCCAGCCACTAAAATCTTGCCAAGCAAGGCGGTTAGCAGGCGAGTTTACGCCGGTCGGCAACCACGTGGCGCCAAAATCTATCGATAGATAGACGCCGCTGACTTGATCGTCTCCTGCCCACGCATGGCCGCGAACAATTAAGCGTTCGCGCAAATCATGTGTGACGCCCGATTTTGGGAAGGTAATAAGCGATTTCACCGGCATAGATTCGATGATTTTCATGTCTTCATTAGGCACGCGGCTGCCCGGTGCGACGGGCTGTTTGGGCACCGAATAGGAGGGCGCTGCCATTTTTTCGCCGTCGTGGGTCTGGTTGCGAACAACCAGTTTGTTAAGCCACTTGCCGGAGACCGAGGCCGGCCAGCCTGCACAGACAAGCCGCAGCGGATAGCCATTTTGCAAGGGCAAGTCTTCGCCGTTCATCTGCCAGGCGATAAGTGACTCGCGCTCCAGCGCCTTAGCGATAGGCACTCCGCGGGAAATTGGGTCGCGGTCGGCATCGCCAGATAAGTGTGTGTCTGCGCCGTAGTAACCAACGTATTCTGCATCGGCGCCAACGCCGCAGTAATTCAGCACATCGCGCAGGCGCACGCCGGTAAATGTTGGGCAACCTATTGCGCCGGTTGTCCACTGATTGCCACTTGCGGCAGGCACGAATTCGCTACGGCCATTGCCGCCGCACTCTAACTGCAGCTGCAGAGTGACTTCCTCGAAACGCTGCTTAAGTTCGGCGATCGAAAAACTTAGCGGGTTAACGCAAGACTCGCCGGCGATTTCGAGCGTCCAATTGTCGACATCGATGGTCGTAGGGGGCACGCCATTGTTGCGCACAAACATGTATTTGCTAGGCGTGATTGAGTCGTCAAGCAGGTGCGCGGGGGTTTCGGCGTTGAGAGGACGATCGTTGAGCACGATCAGTCCCTCTTTACCTTCTATTTGCGCACTGCTCCCTTCGGCGGCGAAGGCAGCGGGGATTAGGCCCGCGGGCATAAAACGTGAGAACGGGATCGCTGCACCAATCGCTGCACTCATCGCCACCAGGCCGCTTTTCTTCAAGAAGCCGCGACGGCTCAGTGCGCTAGTCTCGCGTCCCCAGAGGCGCCGGTCAGCTGCGATAGGGTCAGCGGCATAGAGGCTATCGATGTGGCTCGGGCAGGCTTTTTCGTCGTCGTATTGGCTCATAGTCAATCTTCTAGGTTAATGCGTCTAGGCAATACGCCTGTCTACTGAGGGTTGGTTGCTTCGTCGCGTCGCGCGCCGGCAAGCACGCCCGGCAGGGAGTAATTTCCCTCATGACACGCGTATTCGTACATTTTGTCGGCGGTACGATTCATCGGGATCTGAGCAGACCAGTCATCCGTCCACGTGTCCGGATCGCTTGCTGTGAATTCATAGTTGATTCGGTCTTCGCCCACGCGGGTAAAGCGTTCGATGATTTTAAAGTTCTCTGACGAGTTTCGAAAGCGCTGGCTTGGATTAAATTGGCTAGTAGTGACAACAAGCGACTCGCCTTCCCAATGGCCGATGGAGTCGCCAAGCCAAGGCCGGTGATTAGCGGGACGCGGGTCAGCATCGATGCGAATGATGCGCGCGTCGTGCACCATCTCAACGAGAATCATGACATAGCCAGGCGACTGGACGATCTGGTAATGGTTGTTGTAGAGGATAGGTAGCATCGGCGGACCGCCGCTCGAGCTAAACGACAGCAAGCAGCGTTCAGCGAGAGGCCGAGCCTCGGGGCCTGCGTAAGCGCCGATCTCGGTTCGCATCCCAGCTTCGCTCTCAATGCGCGCCTGAGCCGCAGGGGTATACGCTGGGATGCGGCCGTCGCTTGGCGCGATTATGAGAGAGCTACGATATTCGCCATCGAATTCGGCGACGCGGGTACCGTCGTCAAACCAAAAGTTGTTGTAGCTGTCGGCGAGTTCGATCTTGCCCTTGTTAGGCGCAGCTCTGTTGGGATCGCTGGGCGCATCGGCATTGGCGCTGTAGTCGGCGACGGCCTGTTCTAATGCCATCGCTTCGAAACTAGACAGCACAAGTTGGTCGCCGAACCGAGGGTCGCGTTCGAGAGGCGTGATGGTGTTACTCGTCCAGATGCCCTGCAGGTCGGGTACGCCGTCGGACGTGAGCGGTACTTCGAAGCGAGTAGTTTGGGCGAGGCTGATCGGGCCAATCAACCACGCAACCGTTACCAAGCTCACTCTAAAAAGAAGGTGTGTATTCGAGCATCGGATGCGGCTCAATAAAGCGTTTGGCGTTGTTTTCATCGTCGTCTCCTGATCAAGTCTTATGATCGTGCTGCGCTTGGGGTCGAGTCGAATATCTTGTCGGGCTAAGTGTAACTGCTGACAAACCCCGTTGCACGAGGTGGACATTGCCCCTCAAAATTCTAGCGTGCCGGCTTCAGCAATCGCAGTAGAAACCGATCGGTTATCCTCGCCAGCCGTGGATCGAAAACGCTGCGACTGTGATCGTCCGAATGCACTCGCAGCAGATCGCTAGACGTTACCTCAAACCCTGCCTCGAGCGCGAGCGCAATGGCTTGCTGCTCGGGCATTCTGTGCAGCGCATGATTGTCATTTCCTTCATCGCCAACATGATCGCTTATGCCGAGGACTCCGCCGGCTTTTAGCAGCGAATAGAGCATCGTGAGCAGTTCGCGCGCGCGCTGTGGATTTGGATTGGCGTAATCATGAAGTGTCAGTGTGAGAAGAATAAAATCGAGCGACTCGGGCGCAATGCCGAGACTCGTGGTTGGTGCGATGAGTTGTGTGACATTGTTTAGGTTTGCTGTACGAATTTTTGTGTCTAGCGCCTCGCCCTGCGTTATCGCTTGCCTATCTTCGATAAAGGCGCGGCCACGCTGCGTGTTCTGAGCAAAAACACAGCCGCTTTCGCCGACCGCCTGAGAAAGTACAACAGTGTAATAGCCTCCGGCGGCATAAAGATCGAGCACGCGCATACCCCGCTCAAGCGCCAAGAATTCGAGCGTTTGAACTGGCTTTCGTGTTTCGTCGCGCAAAAAATCAGTAACGTCTCGCTCGGGCGAGGAGAGCGCGCGAGTGAGAGCGGCTGAATCTAAGGCTTGCCTGCTGTCTGACGCCTGTGTGCACGAGTCAGCAAGGACATTGACGCCGTTGAGGACACGCTCAGGCGCAAGGGTCTGAGCGAACAAAGGTGCGGTGAGCATCAGGCCAGTTGCCAGAATGCTAGCGCGCGACCGATGCATTAGAGACCTACGCCCCGCGCGACTAGATACGCGCAGATAAAAATAACGGCGAGCGTGAGAAATTTCCCACGCACCAGTGAGCGTGACAAAGTCGGAGTCTCTATTTTCACTTCGGCATCGTCATCGCCTACAGCATGGCGTCCTTCTAGTCGGAAAAACTTGGTTGCGGGTATAGAGCAAAGCAGCATACCGAAAAATAAGCCGAGCTTGGTGTGAAAAAGAGAATTGGGGCTATAGAAGCTAGCAGGTTTGCCAACGCCTAACCACAGCACTAAGCCTGCAATCAGGACCACGGCGCTTGCCGCCCAAAAAGCCATGTCGACTCTGTAGAGGTTGCGCGCGTCTTCGCGGGTGATTTCGGGTGCAAAAGCGATATAGTGGATAAGCACTGTTGCAGAGACGACGAAAAGAGCAGCGAAATGCACAAGTCGAATGAGTTCGTAGGCCATCGAAATTAGTCCTTTAGTCATGAGGGCGGCCGTAGTATACCGCTAAAGCCCCAGCCCCACAGTGAGTGAAACTGGCCAAATTACTGGTATGCTCAGATTCCAATAATGTGACACATAACATTATTGAGTAAAAATAAAATAATAACCCCGAAGGATATTGCACTATGAGTAACCCTGATACGATGGCGCAGGCCGATCAAACTCACCTTAAGATGAGTATGCGCAAAGTCGCATTAACAGCGCTCGCTGGAACCAGCATCGAGTGGTACGACTTTTTTCTCTATGCCACCGCTGCAGCGCTGGTTTTCCCCAGCGCCTTCTTTCCGGGCAGTGATCCTACTATAGGGCTGGTCCTGTCGTTCGGCACCTTTGCCTTTGGTTTTATCGCACGTCCATTGGGCGGCATCATCTTTGGTCATTTTGGCGACAGAGTAGGGCGCAAAAAGACGCTGGTTATTGCTCTGTGGATGATGGGTATCTCTTCAACTCTGATTGGATTGCTACCGACGTATGCAACCATCGGTGTCGCAGCGCCAATTATCCTATGCCTGCTGCGCTTTGCGCAGGGACTCGCAATAGGCGGGCAGTGGGGCGGCGCTATGCTTCTGGTTACCGAAAGCGCGCCTGCGGATAAACGGGGTTATTACGGTGCTTACGCGCAGGCAGGAGCGCCCGTTGGCGTTATTCTAGCTAATATTGCGTTCATTCTAATTAGTTCGTCGATATCCGAAGAGGCCTTCATGGATTGGGGCTGGCGGGTGCCGTTTATCTCGAGCGTCTTGCTCATAGGCATTAGCATGTATGTGCAATTGCATATGGAAGACACCGCCGCGTTCAAAGAATTGCAAGCGATTAAAGAAAAACGCGATGCCCAGTCGCCGGTCAAAATAGTTAGGCGCTCGCCAATCATCGAAGCGCTAATCAAATACCCCAAACGGATTGCTCTCGCAGCGGGTGCATTTCTTTCTATTCAGGTAGCGTTTTATATTCTCATTGGTTTCGTTCTCGCCTACGGAGGCGATGCCAATGGTGCGGCGATCCCGCGAGACACGATGTTATTTGCTGTACTCATCGCCTCGGCTATTCAAGTGCCTACTCAGTTTTGGGCCGCGTCCTATTCGGATCGTCACGGTCGGCGGGGAATATTCATGCTTGGCGCAGTGCTCACCGGCGTTTGGGCCTTCGCGCTGTTCCCTCTCATCGACACAGGCGAGTTCTGGCTGGTAGTGCTTGGTATTAGTGGCGGCCTCGCTTTTCTGGGTTTAATGTATGGTCCACAAGCTGCGTTCTTCACTGAACTTTTTAGCACCGAGGTGCGCTATTCGGGCGCCTCACTTGGCTATCAAATTGGTGCAATCGTGGGTGGCGCCTTCGCCCCAACTATCGCGACGATTCTGTGGATCGAATACGACATAGTTTGGGTGTCTGTTTATATTGCGGGCGCGTCACTGCTTTCGTTGATCGCTGTGAAAATGCTAACCGAAACGTATCAGTCGAGCCTGAGCGATGTAGACTAGACGCTATTTCTTAACCCAGGCACCGCTCGCGTTTTGAACATAGTTTCCCGCGAGCGTTGCCTGTTCTGCCTGTTCAAAAGCGAGCGCCTGTACTTGCTGTAACGAGAGATTGTTTTTCTTCGCAATCTCTTCGTACCGCGCTTTGCGTTCTTGGTTAACTTTTGCAACCAATGCTCGAATCTCAGCACTTGCGCTACTAGTTACGGCGCCAAGGTAGCCGTCGCGCTGTTCCCCAACTGCGCCCGACTGCTTAGCGTCTTGTAGGGCATCGGCTAGCGCCAACGGTGATAAGGCTAGTAGCACGAGTAGGCAAATGCTGCGAAAGAGGCTTATAGGCGAAGTATTCATCGTTTTTTTCATGTCGTTTTCTTCCGTGTAGATCGTCGACTGATGCTGTTGACTCTGTGGCTCCTTGTTAGAAGAGACCACTGTCGGCGGTGAAAATCCCATCGAGTTCTTGTTCAACTTTAACTCTGATCTCATGTTCTATACGCACATTTAGGTTTATGGTGATCGGCTCGTTCGGCACAGCGACCTGTACGGTTGGCGTACAGCTCGTCATAAAAAGGCCGAAGGCAATTATTGCTGCAGTGCTTAGTTTTAGCATGTCCGATTCTCTTGGTCTCGTCGAGTAATGCCCCGAAGGGTTTTCGGGGAAGGCATCTATACTGACGCCCGCAAAATAGTCCTGAGCTTTCCTAATGTCAATCTTAGTCTGGTGGCATTAACGGACGCTGAACAGGGCTTACTTTGCGAGCCTTTGCTCCAATTCTTCAGTCAACTTGCGGCTTGCTTGTAGGCTTTGTAACAGCGCGCGGAGGTTATCATTTATGTTCACGTTCAGGTTAATAGCCTGACCCGCATTCAACTCCGGATTGCTCCCCGACAGCACAACACCAAGGTTTAATTCGCCGGCGTCGTCTAATTCGAGGGTCGTATCAAGCGTGGTGAACTGGTAGTTGGCAAGCGCTTCATTGACGAGCTGTATGCTTTGATTACTGCTGGAGATTCCGCCTAAGGGCGTGTAACGGATACTGCCTCCAGGTTTCAATGCCGAGATTAGTCCCTCGCTGACCGTCACCGTGCTGCCATTTTCATCTTGTGTGAGGCTGAGCGGTATATAGCCGCTTACCGACCCTTGCACGAAAACCTCGGGGTAATTGGCAAGGCTGACTACTGAGCCGAGGTCTACGCCGCTGAGGACTATATCTATTGCCTGTTCTTGATAAAGGTTGTGTGTTGAATCGCCAAACGTAAACATGGGAATCGCAATTTCGCCGCCAAGAAAATCCGCGCGAATAGCCTTGGCCGTGAAAGTATAGCTATCTGGAAGGAGTGCGAAGCGGTAATCCAACCGAATGTTGTCGAACACGAATCCTGAGTCGATGCTTGTGATCGAGAAGGCCGCTGGCTGTGCGGTGAAAAGCGTGAAGTCTTGCTCTTGAGAATAGGCCACTTCTGCAAAAATTTCGGTGTCTGCGCCGACGAAAAGCGTCTCACCTTTGAAGCCACTTACCGCATCAATTTTTGCAACCAGAGGGCCGCCTAGAATCCATGCCCCACTTTGCTGGCGACTCCAGCCAAGGTCTGCACGCATCTCAATATTTCCCGCCACGAGGTCAGCATTGCCAACAAATGTTTGCAGCTCAAGAGGATTAACTAGTGCCGAAAGTGGTGTTGTTAGAGAAAATCCAGCTGGTTCAATACGCAGATCAAGGCTGCCGGTGTCGCGTGCGAAACTGTGCGCAATTGAAGCGCCAGCGAAAGGCTTGCCGGCGAGACTAAGCTCGGCAATTGCATTGGCGTCGAGTGTGTCGGCATCGATTGAGACGCTTAGTTTTGGGCTATTGAGCTCGACGCCTGCGAGATTAAACGCTGCTTCAATACTGTCGATTTTTCCTCGAATCGAACTGACGCGACCAAAGTGAGCCTGAATATCTTTCAGCTCGAACAGCAATTCTCCTGACGAAGATCGCGTCTGCCATGGCCCGAGCCGAAGGGTCGAAAGGGTCGAGAGGGTCGAGAGGGTCGAGGATAAATCGATCTCTCCCGCTTGATAGGCAAATCTCAGCGGCAGCTCAACTGACAGCATTTTTAGTTGCAGAAGGTTTCCAGGGCTTTGTTCCATATTGGCATCAGCCTGAGCGAGAATCTCGGATTCCGCACTCATAGGTATGCTAAACCACACGCTCCCGCTTGGTTCGGCAAGCATTGAGAAGGTGAGTTCACCTGCGCAGCGCTCGAGTCTTGTACACGTTACGCCAGCGTTGCTCACCGTGACTCTACTCACCGCATCCTTAAGAAGCGCCGTCCTTACCTCAAGCGTAGACGGAGAAATCCTTGCGGCTAGCTGCTCGCCTTCAGCCTCGATTGCTAGGGTGATTTTCTCGTCAGGGACACGGACAGACAGTTCGGCATCAGAGCCAATGATCTGCTGAATTAAAGCGGACAAATCAACAAGCGACGTGAAACCGGTATCCGCTTCGATACTAAGCGCAAAAGCCTCCTTCTCTGCCGTTCCACTAACAATCGCCTCGTCTTCATCGAGGACGAACTTGGCAGAAAGCGTCATCTTATCTTGCTCAGGTAAAGCAAGCGCCGCGGTCAACGATAGGGGGCCGGCTTCTGAGTTGAGTGCATTCTCAGCGATCTCGGCGGCTAAATCGATATCTATGCCCCCGTCAGGCAGTTTGAATACATTGAGCTCGGCACTTATCTGAGGGGCGAGTAAGTCGTCGGCTCCAAGAGTCAGAAGCATCGACTTAATCGACAGTGAATTGACCGGAAATGATAGCAACTGCTGTTGCAATAAAAAGAGCGGCGCGAGCTGCGCGGATACAGATGGTTGTAGCAGGCTTTCGGTCTCTGATGCCTTTGCTGGTGCTCTGATCTTCGCCTCGGCTATGGCGATCGAGTCAAGTCGTCCGGCAAACAAGTCGTGTAAACCGAAAGCAATCTCAGTGTCTATTAGCTCGAATGAATCGCCTTCGTAGGCGCCACTGGCTGTCTCGATTGAGAGAGTAAAGACTCTTCTTCCTTTATGACTTTTTGCGCGTACGGGGGCAACGATCACCAGCTTTTGGAGTACTATACCCTGCGACAACGCAATGTTTTTCGCCAGCGGATTGATTATCATTGCGGGCGCCGCAAATAGTAGGGCACAGCCGCCAATCAACGCAGCTAGCACGCTTGCCGCTGCGATGAGGAGCGGTTTCTTTAAGGCTTGTAGCGTTATAGACATAGTCTCGATTCGTTAAAAGGGGGCTGACGCAGCTCTTATTGCAAATCATCCAAACGATGCAAATCACCCAAACAATGCAAACCTTTAATTCATCATCTTGGCCCCGAACACTAGTTTAACTTTTATTGAGATCAGGCGAGGGTAAATTATGGAAAATTTCACTCCTTTGAGCGCGCTTATCGGCGGCTCTTTTATAGGCCTTTCTGCGGTGATTATGCTGGCAGGTAATGGAAGGATAGCCGGCATAAGCGGCATCTTAGGCGGAGCAATATCCTCGCGCGGCGAGGAGAAGCGCTGGCGAGTTTTATTTCTTGCCGGTCTCCTGCTCGCAACGCTGCTCTATCAGTTTGTCTCAAGCTCGCCGATTACGATCGAGACTCAAGCCAGCCCCGAGTTCCTCGTCGTTGCTGGGCTTCTGGTTGGCTTTGGGACGAGGCTTGGAAGCGGCTGCACCAGTGGCCATGGTATTTGCGGGATTGCCCGCTTTTCAAAGCGTTCGTTCGTTGCCACTGCGACGTTCATGTTATTTGGTTTCATCACGGTCTATGTTACCCGCCATCTGATGGAGTTAGGAATATGAGTATCGCGACGGATCATAAAAACCATGAAAGCACATTTGCCCATTCGACAGTTGCACTGCTATCAGGGCTGCTCTTTGGGCTTGGGCTTATCATTTCGGGCATGGTCAATCCTGGCAAGGTAATCGGCTTTTTAGATCTCGCAGGTGACTGGGATCCTAGTCTACTCTTCGTCATGGGCGGGGGTGTTGCTGTCACCACGGCGACTTTTTGGCTGGTCTTGCGTCGTGAGCGGCCGCTCTTCGAGACGAAATTCTTCTTGCCTACCAAGGCTGACTTAGATGGCCGCTTGCTGACGGGTGCAGCGCTATTCGGCATCGGCTGGGGAGTTGGGGGCCTCTGTCCCGGCCCCGCGATCACTGCGCTGGCGACGCTTGATCCGTCGGTAGTGCTTTTCGTAGGCGCGATGCTTTTAGGGATGGTGTTGCAAAATCTAGTTGCTGAGTGACACCGCGCGTAGGCCCGATAGGGCCTGCATTTACTCGACGGTAAACTGACCCATCATGCCGTTGTCTTCGTGTTCGAGTATGTGGCAGTGATACATGTATGCAGTGTTAGGATCAGCGTAGTTCTCGAAACGCATGATAAAGCGGATGGTCTCCCCAGGGCCTATTTTTACTGTGTCTTTTAGACCATTTTCATCGGCCTTGGGCGGCTTTCCATTGCGTTCTAGTATTTGAAACTGAGAGTGATGAATGTGGAAAGGGTGCATCATCATCGAGTCGTTGGTGATTTCCCAAATCTCGACCGTGTTCTTTTTCACCCGGTAATTGACGACCTCCATGTCCATCGCTTCGCCATTGATAAAAAAATTGCCGCCACCTGAGCCTGCTCTGCCCATCCCCATCCCCATCGCCATTGAGAGAGTGAGTTTGCGTGTTGTGACTGCGTCTGATGGCTTGAGCCAAGGAATCTCCGCAAGTACTGCCGGGATCTCTGGACTGCGCTGAAGTGTCGCTGCGGGCTCGATTCTCAAAAGATCGAAGCGTTCGTCATTACCGCTATGCATTCTCGCCATCATGCCGCGAGTTGCAAACTGAGAGCCTGCAGGTAGAGGAAGGCTTATCAGCGTGCAAGTCTCTGAGGCGTTGAATTCGACAATTATTTCTGCGCGTTCCGAGGGCGCAAGTATGAGACTTGTACATTCAAGTGGCTTCTCTATCAGACCACCATCGGTAGCCACTTGCGAGAAGGCTCGGCCATCGTCGAATGCAAAGGTAAATGTGCGCGCATTTGCCGCATTGAGTAGCCTGAATCTTACGCGGGAGGTCTTTGGGCGAAAGACGGCGTCGACCGTGCCGTTAACTAAAATTCTGTCCCCAAAAAGGCCTGTCATTACGTCTCTGTGTGAGCGGATATAGTCGAAACTGCCGTCACTATTAAAGCGCCTGTCTTGAACAATGAGGGGTATATCGTCAACCCCGTAGTCGCTAGGGAGAGAATGCCGATTCGTAAACTCGTCTTGTAAAATAATCATACCGGTGAGCCCGTGATAAACCTGCTCGCCGGTTTTATGCAATAGATGTGAGTGATACCAAAACGTCCCAGCTACTTGATCGACGGTGAAGCGCGGCGACCAGCTGCCGCCAGGCTCGATTATTTGCGCTGGGCCGCCATCGGCATTGGCTGGAACGTGTAGTCCATGCCAATGGAGTGTGGTTTTTTCGGCCAGTGAGTTATTTACATTGAGCTCGACGTCATCGCCTCGCTTTAGTATGAGCGTGGGACCCAAATAGCTGCGATTGATACCTAATGTCGGCGTCTTCAATCCTGGAATGAACTCAGTCAGGCCTGTCTGCGCGCGGAGCGAATAAGTCACGCGGCTGTCTATCACAGTGCCATCATAGCGCTCTGGTATTTGCAGTGGATTGCGAGCCTGTGCTGCCCTCATTGTTGGGGACAGCAGGAGGCCCCCTGTGCTGACGCCCAGACTTTTAAGAAAGTTTCTACGTGACACAATTATTCCGTTTCGTTATCTATTTTTATCATTTGAGACCCGCAGCAGATTTCGCTATGGGCCATCGTGTCTCCGCAAGGGCAGGGCTTCTCGTAGACGAGCTCGGCGCCACAGGATTCGCAGCGGTATCGATCTTGTGCTTCTCTAGACATGATTCTCACTCCCTAAATGACTTAAATTAAGTGTCCAAGAAAAGTATAGGAGAGGGCTCAGCGAGGAATGCTGATTTCGATCAATTGGGAATGATTGGGTACTGACTTTCGCCATCTTCTGTGCGCGCTCTCGGATCAGAGAGGCGCACAGAACAGAGAATTGGCTGACGCTTTGTCTCGAGCTTGAGGTTACTGTCCGTTAGACATTGTCATCGCGTGCTGCATGTTCATTGCCTCACGTGAACGATTGCGTTCAGACTGGGAAAGCTCGCCAACGGCAGGGCCGCCTTGATTGTAAATGCCTCCACGCAGTGCGAATAACAGGTATTCCTCGGGCAAAACATTGTCCGCTTCGTTATCGGTGAATCGGGCAACGGCTGCGTCGATTAACTCCGCACGATTATCGAGATTAGGGTAAGACATGATGTCGGCGACAAGCGTTTCTAACACATTGAGGTTGTCCAGTATGATCGTTGCCTCGGGCGACTGACTGTAGAGGTCTGGTGCAATAGCAGCAGCCATCGGAAGCTCTGTCGGTGCGGGGTACATACTCATACCACCAGCTGACCCGATCTTATTCTCGAAGCGCTCCATCGCGACATCCATACCACCGCTAAACTGGTCGTCGACATTGTCGCGGATAATCGCTTCGAGTGAGGCAAGTTGCAGCCATTGCTGGGTCCAAAGGAATCCGCTTAGACGGGGATATGCTGTTTTGAATGCATTTGCCTGCGGGTGCGTCACAAGCAATGTGGTGTCTTTGGGAGTAACTGCAACCGAATGACGCGTATCAGACTTATAATCGCTGATTGCGGCTTCGACAGCAGCGCGTTTATCGGTAATAGAGTCATCAGCATAAATATTGAAAAGGCTATTCTCAAACGAACGTCCATGCTTAAACACTTGCGAGGTGTGACGATTCAGCGCGCCGCTGTCATCAAATGCGGCGGCAGCTTGTTCGTCCGAATATTTCTCACGCATTAGATTGCGAAGATTAATGCGAGCCTCGACCTCCAGGTCTCCATAGGGGCTATCCATGCTCATACCCATATGCATATTGTCGCCATGACCCATGCCTTGGGCCATCATCTCTTTCATGGTCATGTTGGCCATCATGGTGAGATGCTCTTCGAGCATGTCGCGGGCTTCTTTGGCGTAGGCGTTTTCATTGATTTTATTAATTTCGGCGAAGGTCTGTGCATGAGTCACGTCGAATGCGTTGAAAAGGTCAGCTAGCGCAGGGTAAGCATCACGTGTGGCAGCGCCGGGCTGGGCGCTGGCTGCGCTCGCGGCCACCGCAAACGCAAGTGCGCTGATGTGCTTTAGTGCTAAATGGCTGAAGGTGAATGTTGTCTTTGTCATGAGCCGCGTCTCCGCTGGTCTGAAGTTCGAATAATCAATTATGAAATCCTGCCAAAAAGGCGTCTTTGCCTAGCTGACACGCTTCGCGTACAAGGCTCACAGTATAGACCTATCGCGCTTTCTCGCCAATCTAGGCTGCTGCGGCACAGTGCCGCTGGTCGAGTATGCATGTGATAAATTGTTACTTGAGAAGCGCAGCCATCAGGATCTTAGAGCAGGTCGCTACCCGATGGCTTGCTGTATTAACGCTGGAACAGGTAGCTGAATTTAACGAAGAACTGCTCGCCGTCTTTGCGAAGGTCATTGGCTATAACCAGTTCACGTTCACCTTCCATGTCAACAATGTCAAAATTGCTCTGATTGGTGTTGTAGCCAATAAAAAGCGCCGACCAAGGGTTGATTACATAGCGTAATAACAGGTCGAAGTTCAGGTTCTCATCGTCGACTAAGCGCGTCGCAGGGCCCGCGTCCGTCTCGTCATATTGTGCGATGAATCGGAGCGACCATTCTTTTGTAAACTGGTAATTCCAATTGCTGCGTGCGATGCGGTTAGTGAAAACTTTGGCGCCACCTTTAGTCTCAAGCTCAGTGTTGAGATAGGTGTTGAGGACTCGCAAACGATTGATAGGGCGCCACAGCGCATCGATACTTACTCGTGAGCTATTAACGACGCTAGGCAGTGTGCCTCGTGCAGGAACGACGTTGAGGCTCGTACCCGATCGATAGCTGGCCTCAAACTCTAGGCTATTTAGCGTGTTGTTTTCTATGCTCACGGTCCAGTCTTCGTAGTTGTAGTCTCGGTTACTTGCAAGGCCGGGGAAATCTTGTGGCCTCAATACTTCGTCATATTCTGTGTATCCGGCACTAAAACTTGTCGTATCGTAATTAAATCCGATGCTTGGCCCTAGCTGAGAAAACAGTTTCGTTCCCTCGATGTCTTCGAGATAAACGCCGAAAATAGTCGTATTCCAAGAATTGAGCGACGTGCCCTCCGGAAAGAAGTTGAGTGCAACACGCTGGTGAATGCCGTCGGTGTCCGCCTTGAAGAAGCGATTCTGAAAACCAAGCTCAGTGCGGAAATCTTTTGAGGTCGCAATATAGTGTGTATGGTTTTGCACAGTGCGACCAACGCGATTCACCTGAATGTTGCGCTGGTATCCGCTGGTTGTTTCACCGCCGTTTACCGGCTCGCTTTCGGTCGCGACGACTTGCATCTGCGTAAGCCAGTTGTTGTTGATGCGGAAACGACCGTCTACGCTCGCCACACGATTGTAACCGTCGCCTAGCTCACGATCAGTGACTAAAAAGCCCACTCGGTCTTGCGTCGAAATATCTTTGAATCCACGTAGTATCGCGATCGTCGCTTTTTCGCCATTGAGAGGATCGTTCTCGCTACGGTTTAGACCCGGTGCTATATCGTTGATTAGAATGGTGCCAAAACCGTAATCGCCTGATTTACCAGTAAAACGCACGCCGCCATCGGGGTCGACTATGCGACGGGTGAAGACAAGGTTCGAGTCGGTTGCAAAGAAATCGGCGTTCTCAACGAAAAAGGGCCTGCGCTCGGGGAATTGAACCTCGAAGCGTTCGTTGACGGTGACCTGTGGCTCGTCCGATTCGACTTGACTGAAATCTGGATTGAGCGTGATGTCTAAAACCATCGAATCGTTGAAAATAAATTTGGCATCAACACCGACATCTTGCTCAGAAGCGCGTTTGAACGCAGGGCCTCCGACGGCGTTAGGCTTAAGTGAATCGACTTCGCGCGCGAATAAAAAAGGCACGATCTGCGAATTATTGCCCGGTGAAACATTGCGGATACCGGTGAGTGGTGCAGTCTGGTTTAGGCGGCCTTCGATGTCGATGAGATAGGGTGGCCAGTAAGATTCTTCACTTAGTCGAGGAATAATGCGGCCAAACTGAATGCGCCACAGCTGTTCGGGACGATCAAGAAAGCGCAGGCTGCGTAGCGGAATCGCCATTTTCACCATATAGCCTTGATCGGTAACCTGACCATCGCTTTCCCACACGGTTTCGAGCGTCGTGTCGAATCCTGCACGCATTGAAGAGCCTTCGGTCCAGCGCGCATCCCATTGCATGCCAAGGGGAGTTGAGCGGAAAGCGAACGCGGCGCGCTGATCGTTGAACGTATCGATTACCATCTCGACGATATCGTCACCATCGATGTTTTCGCGTGAGGATAGGTTCGCGCGAATCTGGCTTGGGTTGTCGTCGAAGGCAAGGAATATGACGTGCAGCTGTTCTTGATCGTAGCCAATATACACTTCGGTGCGCTGAGAGGCTGCGTCGCCATCGTCGGGCAGGCGCTGGGTGAAGTCGTCAACCTTAGTCATCGAGCGCGCAAGTGCAGTGCTAGGTGACATTTCGGAGAAATCCTCGAACGAAGGCTCTGCGCTGATGCGTGAGACATCGATTCCAACTTGCGCAGTCGCGATTGCAGAGGATAGGCAATAGAAGGCGACTAAGGCGCGCAGAAAATTTGGCATAGACAATACTCGCGCAGCGAGCAGCGCTAGGGACTTAGGCATGGGTTCTCTCTCAGAGTTTAGATTTTATTCGGCTAGCTTTCGGCGGGCCGCAAGTTTACTGAGTTTGCGTATCCCTGTGAAGCGAGCGAGATCAATGTTTGATGCTTCTCGCGCATCCGGGTGTCAGTGTGACGCGCTCATGTCAATGAATCCCCCTGCGTTGGGCATTTTTAGCGATAGCAGGGTGTCTGCGTTGATTATTTTATATTGGTCGATAAGGCCGTTCATAAACAGCACATAAGCGACAACTTGATACACTTCGGTGTCACTCAACGATTTCGGTGCATTAGCTGGCATCGCGCGCCGGACATAGTCGAAAAGTGTGGAGCCGTGTGGCCAGTAGCTGCCAACGGTGCGCACCGGGTCCTCTGTTGACTTAATATTGCCACCAACGAGTTTCTGATTCGCGGGGCCGCCCGAGCCATCTGGCCCGTGGCAAGATGCGCATTGAGCGGCATAGATTTCACGGCCTTGAAACGCAGTGCCGCTGCCGGCGGGCAGTGCGCTCTCGTTAGAGGCGATGAGGTCGAGTTCGATCAGTTCAGATGATGTGATTTTTCTTCCTAGCTGCGGCGATTCTAGCGTCTCTTGGCTCATTGCAAGCGGTGACGTAAGCGCTAAGCCGAGAGCGAGCAGAGGCGCGCTAAAGCAGGTGGTTTTAAACATAGACATTTTTCACCTCGCCGGAGCTCGTTACAGCCCAGCACTGCTGTGCGTTGAAATGATAGAAAGCCAGCGCCCCCTTCTCTGCGAGAAGTTGACTGCGCGTTGGCTGGAGATTCCCTGCGCTATCGGTTGCCCTACTGATCAGCTGTGCAGGGTTTGCGTTCCAGTGCCACGGCAACCTAAAACGCGCTAATGATTTGTCGCCAGCTTGCGTATCAAGTGCGGCCTGCGCCCAAGTCACGCCGCCATCAGCGCTAATCTCGACCTTCGCGATTGATCCCGCTCCAGACCAAGCAAGGCCCTCGATCTGATAGAGTCCCGGATTATTAAGCTGCATCTTGCCTGAGGGAGAGGTAATGATTGATTTCACACCCATGGGGAAAGTGAACTGTAAGCTGCGCCGGTCGCTCAGAGTATCGGTATATTTGCTCGTTTCATCGCGAAATTGACTGGGCTCTTTACTCAATTTGATTTGGGTAAGCCATTTCACGCTAACATTGCCTTCCCAGCCGGGAACAAAAAGCCTCATCGGATAACCCTGCTCTGGTCTCAGCGGTTCGCCGTTCTGGAATAAAGCGACCAAAACGTCGTCGACGGCTTTGTCCAATGGTATCGAGCGACCCATGCTAGCGGCATCGGCACCGACAGCGCTTATCCAGCGGGCCTCGGGAGATACGCCTGCCTCGTCAAGCAAGACTGAGAGTGGGATTCCTGTCCATTCTGCGCACGACACTAAGCCGTTGATGCTCTGCGCTGTGCCATCTACCGCCGTGTCACGAAACAGTGCTCCGCTATTGCCCGAACATTCGAGAAATTGTATGCGCGAAACCATGGGGTAGCGGAGAAGGCTTTCGTAGTCGAAGGCGAGAGGCTGAGCTACTAGGCCGTTGATCACGAGCGTGTGCTGCGTTGGATCGACGTCTGGAACACCAGCGTGATGGCGCTCGAAGTGCAGGCCATTTGGTGTGATGGTGCCACGAAGCTGATGCAATGGCGTGCGCGAGGCGCCGCCTCCAGGATAAAGAGGGTTAGCACGGCCGGGGTCGCGCTGAATGCCTTCGACGAAACGAGAAGGCTGGCCATAACCGCTAGGGCCAGGGCCAGGCTGTTTTGACCAAGCAGGTATGTCGAAATCCGCGCCGAGTGCACCAGAGGCCACGGATAATCCCGCGCCTCCTAGGCCAAGCCCTAGGAGGAGTCGTCGGCTCAGGAGTCCGTTACCCGCGACCGCAAATTCGGCGCTCGCTGAGTCGAGCCGCGTTAACTCGGGCTCTTTCTTTATGTGCATAATACGCTCCTTTTTCTTGTTACGTCGTGAGCAAAGATCTAGCGATCAAAAAGCGCTTGAGAAATGGCGCGCCGAGTCAGTTGTGCCAGCGCTAATTGGCGTTAGCAATAAATGCCTGCGCCTCAGCCAACGCGACATGATCGCTACCGGCTAATACTAAAGCGAGTTCGGCATAGTGCTTAGCTGCCAGTGCCGTATTGCCGAGCTCGGCTTGACTGCGAGCGGCACCCAAAAGTGAGAGAGGACGCCTTGGCATACGCAGCAAAGACTCTTCGAAAAGCTCGGCAGCCCATTCGGTTTGTCCGCTAGCAAGCATCGCCTCGCCAACAAGCTCATGTGCTGGTTTTAAAGGATTCGCAGCACCGTTAGGTAAGCGTTGGGTGGCTGTTATTTCAAGGGCATTCGAAAAATGCTCGACAGCTGATTTCTGCAAACTTACGTCGACTGTTGCCCCCGCGCGCGCCATGCCGAGTTCGGCAAGACCTGCGATTTCGTGATACATAATCTTGAGATTTTGATCGCGAGGGCTCGCGTCTGCTAAGAGTAATAAACGCTCTGCTACACTCGAAGTGAGCGCGAATTGATTGAGCGCTGCTGCGCTCATGCCCAGCGCGAGCAATTCGTTGGCATCAAGCTCTTCGTTAAGTTCGCGTGTTTGCCATTGCTGCGTCTCAATAGTATGGCGGGCGCGCATGGTGTTTAGAGTGGCTGCCGAACGCGCGTCGTTAGGATTCTCTCGAAGTACTTTTTCGGAACGCGCGATCCACCACATTGAACGTTCGGCATCGCCCATCTGTAGATCGCCATACTGGCCCCAGTCGGCGGCATGATTCTGATCATTCGGTCTGTCGCCTGGCATCCAAAGTGCTGCGCCTGCATCGAAGGCAGCAACGTTCCATTTCGCGACTTCTGGCCACATGCCGTGCTGAATAAAAATATGGGTGGGCATATGTCGGGCATGGGCGACGGCGGGAGCCGTGTCTGCGTATTTAAATGCCGCCTCGAGCGCAATAGGTGCGTGAATAGGATCATCGAATGCGTGGATGACATAGTGCGCTGCACCAGGATGGTCTTCGTTTTTCTTAAACAATTCGAGCGCAATGGCGCCGGCGCGCATGTTGAGTCTTTGGCTCGCCTCTCCTGCGACGGTTGCACCGGCTAACATTGATACAGCGGCAAATGCTGCCACCTCATCATCATCGCCAAAATCTGCATAGACCTCCTGCATCGCATTCATCCAAGCCGTACGGCGTTTGCCTACGGTGCCGGGTGTAAAGGCATAGGCCTCCGCTGCGCGAAGAAAGCCTTTCTCGCGTTCGGTAGGGGCTTTGCTTAGACGCTCTTCACTCGTCGCGCCGAGGCGGTTGAGCGTGTCCATGGGTGACTGTGCGTCCCACTCACCGATGAAGGGGTGATTATAGGTAAAGGTCTCTCCCCAATAGGCCATGGCGAAATCGGGCTCGATTTCCTGTGCGAGCTTGAATTCACGCTGCGCTTGAATGAAGCCAAAACTGTGGAGGTAACCCACGCCTAGCTCGAAATGAACCTGAGCCTGAGGCGAGCCCGATGTGGGGAAATCGAACGTGCCGATTGACTCATATTCGGCCGCCAGCACACTGGTGCTGATTATTATGAGCATGGCTGCCTGCAAAGAGGCTAACGCGGGATAGGTACGCATCGTTTCTCGCTCCTGTAACGAGTGAAAGTATTTCGATTCGCACTTAGGGGGCGAGCTAGCTAACCGCTGCGGCTTAGGGCGCAGCAAGTGCAAGCGGAGGTGCGAACCTCATGCGCAGAGGTTGCCAATAGCCGATGCGTAAAGCAACGCCTCAATTGTGACCGAATGTTGCAAATCTTGCCTAGCCAACGAGGTGCTGGTTAATAACGCCAACAAAAGCGGGGCCGTATTTCTCTAGCTTGCGCTCACCGACGCCGCTTATCTCGGCTAACCGCTCGAGTGAAGAGGGGAGTGAGACGCACATCTCTTGAAGCGTGCTGTCGTGAAAAATTACGTAGGGTGGCACGTTTTGCTCCTCGGCGAATCCGCGGCGGCAGTCCCTCAGCGCTTCCCAGAGCGTTACATCGATATCATTAGGCAGAGGCGAGCGCGTCTGACGTTTGGTTGTTTTCTGTTTTAAGTCTCGCCTTAGCTCTATAGTTTCTTCGCCACGTAGCAGGGGTCGACAGCGCTCTTCTAGCCGCAGTGCGCCAAAACGCTCGAGATCGACACTCAGCAATCCACGGGCAACGAGTTGGCGGAAGACCGAACGCCATTGGTCGTTGCTTAACGCTTTGCCTATTCCGTAGACACTGATGGTGTGATGCTCGAATTGGAAAATCTTCTCACCCTCCGAGCCGCGAAGCACATCGATAAGGTGGTTTACTCCAAAGCGTTGGCCGGTAAGATAGGCAGTACTCAGAGCCATACGCGCAGATTCAGTACCGTCCCACGTGTCCGCCGGTTCTAGGCAGGTATCACAGTTGCCGCAAGGATTCGGCATGTGATCGTCGAAATAGGCGAGCAGCGCCTGGCGCCGGCAGGACGTTATTTCGCAGAAGCCGAGCATAGCATTGAGCCGATGCTGCTCGGCTCGCTTGTGCTCTTCGCTGCCCTCGGAGGTAGACATCATCTGCCGCAGTTTAATGACGTCTTGAAGCCCATAAACCATCCACGCATCGGCAGGCATGCCATCACGCCCCGCGCGGCCGGTTTCCTGATAGTAAGACTCGACGGTTTTCGGCAGGTCGAGATGGGCTACGAAGCGGACGTCGGGTTTGTCGATTCCCATACCGAAGGCGATTGTCGCGACGACGATTACGCCCTCTTCGCGGAGGAAACGCGCCTGATTCTTGGCGCGAGTCTGCGTCGGTAGGCCCGCATGATAGGGTAGTGCATTGAAACCCTGCAGCGTTAGCCAGTGGGCGATCTCTTCGGTTTTTTTGCGCGACAGGCAATAGACAATGCCCGCATCGCGCGGGTGTTCTTCTTTTAGAAACTTGAGAAGCTGCGTTTTGGCATTGTGTTTGAGAGCGATTCGGTAGCGAATGTTTGGACGGTCGAAACCGGCGATAAAGTGGCCGCCGTGCTCCAAGCCCAGCCTGTTGATTATCTCGCCTCGTGTCCGCTCGTCGGCGGTTGCCGTGAGCGCGATGCGGGGAACTTCAGGAAAGAGTTCGGCGAGCATCGAAAGCTGCAGATAATCGGCGCGGAAATCGTGACCCCACTGCGAGACGCAATGCGCCTCATCGATCGCAAAGAGCGAGATTGTTGCGCTTTGCAAAAGGGCGATGGTGCGATTCTGATTGAGGCGCTCGGGGGCGATATAGAGCAAATCGAGAGTGCCGCTGCGCAAATCAGACTCAATCTCGGCCGCTTCCGAGGGGTCGAGAGTTGAGTTTAGGAACGCAGCACGGACACCTAAGAGCTTGAGTGCGCTCACTTGATCTTGCATCAGGGCAATAAGAGGTGAAACCACGACACCACAGCCTTCGCGAACGAGCGAGGGAATCTGATAGCACAGCGACTTTCCGCCGCCCGTTGGCATAATCACCATGGCATCATCGCCGGCGATAACGGAATCGATAATCTGGTCTTGGGGCGGACGAAAGGACTGGAATCCAAAGACTGATTGCAGAATGTCTTGAGCGTTGTTCATTCCTTAAGAGTATAGCGCATTGCGAGAGCCCTTAAGGCGTTTGCCCCAAAATTACTTAGCTGCCAATTGCATTGCCAAGAATTCTTCGTAATTACCCTGGTAGTCGTTGAGCTTTTGGTCTTTGATTTCTACGATGCGATCGGCCAGTGAGGAGACGAACTCGCGGTCGTGGCTGACGAAAATGAGCGTGCCCTCGTAGTATTCTAGCGCGAGGTTAAGTGCCTCGATCGCTTCCATATCCATATGGTTAGTCGGCTCATCCATAATCAGCACGTTGTGGTCTTGCATGATCATCTTGCCGAACAAGAGGCGGTTTTTCTCCCCTCCCGAACACACTTTGACCTTCTTGTTGGCGTCGTCCGCTGGAAACAATAGGCGGCCGAGCGTTGCTCTCACAATCAGGTCGTCATGGGTCGGCTTGCGCCACTGGGTCATCCACTCGAAGATTGTCATGTCGTTGCTAAAGTCAGCGGTGCTGTCTTGCGGGCAATAACCGATGCTCGCATTCTCAGCCCAAGCAATCTTGCCCGACTCGGGTTTGATAGCATCGACCAAGCAGCGCAAGAATGTCGACTTGCCCGCGCCATTCTCACCGATAACTGCCAATTTCTGACCGGCGGGGATGATTAGGTTGCCGTCTTTAAACAGCGTCTCGCCGTCGAAACCATGCTTTAGGTTTTCGATCACTACCGCCTGTCGATGCAGTTTCTTGTCCTGCTCGAAGCGAATATAGGGGCTTACGCGGCTCGAGGGTTTAATGTCCTCGAGCTGAATCTTCTCGATGCGCTTAGCGCGCGAAGTTGCCTGTTTCGCTTTCGAGGCGTTGGCCGAGAAGCGGCTCACAAACTGCTGGAGGTCGGCGATTTGTGCCGATTTTTTCGCATTGATCGACTGCAGACGCTCGCGTGCGGCGGTGGCAGCGATCATGAAGTCATCGTAGTTGCCGGGGTAAACCCTCAGCTCACCGTAGTCGATATCCGCCATGTGTGTGCACACAGAATTGAGGAAGTGACGATCATGCGAGATGATAATCATCGTCGAGCGGCGCTGGTTGAGCACCTCTTCGAGCCAGCGAATGGCGTTGATGTCAAGGTTGTTGGTTGGTTCGTCGAGTAGCAGTAGATCCGGATCTGAAAATAAAGCTTGAGCGAGGAGTACACGCAGCTTCCAGCCGGGTGCGATCTCCGACATTGGGCCGAAGTGCATCTCTTCTTCGATACCGGCGCCGCTCAGTAATTCACCGGCACGGCTCTCGGCGCTGTAGCCGTCCATCTCGGCGAACTCGATCTCAAGCTCGGCGACTTTCATGCCGTCCTCTTCGCTCATCTCTGGCAGGCCATAGATGCGGTCGCGCTCCTGCTTAACCTCCCACAGTTCTTTGTGTCCCATGATTACTGTGTCGATTACCGAGAACTCTTCGAAGGCAAACTGGTCCTGATTGAGTCTGCCGACGCGCTCGTTAGGCGAGGTAGAGACATTGCCAGTCGAGGGGATCAGGCTGCCGTCGAGAATTTTCATAAACGTTGATTTGCCACAGCCATTCGCGCCGATGAGGCCGTAACGGTTGCCGTCGCCAAATTTGACCGAGATGTTCTCGAAGAGTGGCTTGGCGGCGAATTGCATGGTGACGTTGGCGGCAGAGATCACTGAGGGTATTCCTTTTTCGACGGCTGAACGATGCTCTAGCATGCGATCGCCGAGGGTTCTTTATTGGGGATTTACAGAAGGTGCGTACTATAAAGAGTTGCAGCCTCTAGGTCGAGGCTGTAGGCGCCCAAAACGCGACAAATTTAGTAAGAAATTGAGCGGGCTGATCCTTTTTGCCGCCTTTACTGCTGAATGTCGACGCCTGTAGTTGACACGGGACCGAAGCCGCGAATCTCGACCACCACCGGCCCTCCGCGCGAACCGTCATAGTGCACTGCGCCTGCTGGATGCATCATATAGCCACCGGCAGGAATAGGTGTCGTTGTGGTCATGTCGTGGCTCGCATCGATACCGGCATTCCACGTGCCTTCGATTACTGTGACAAACCTGTCTTGAGAGTGGAAATGCGGACGGCTTGTTCCCCCGGCAGGGAAACGCACGCGAATAATATAGAGCCCTTCTTCAGCAGGATTGCCGTAGAGCACTTTTTGTTGAACGCGGTCGCTCGATTCATCCCAGCTCATGTCGGCAAGCTGCACGATTTCGAAACCGCCCGCGAGCTCTACAGCAAAGCTTGTGGATGTCAGAGAAATCATGGCGCCGAACAAAAGTGTGAACAGCGAGATGCTGGAAGCGTTAGATTTCCTTATCGATAGTTTTTGCATCATCTGGCTCTCTTTGTCATTGTTTGTGGGGATTGTGCGGTTGTGCGGCGGACTTTGGATCAATAGTTTTGTCGACTTGCCCCCTTTTTACAAGGCAACCGGATTTAAGGCAAGCATCGACTGTTTCTGCAGGCTGTGTTTCGCACTATTATTCGAGGGAAGCGCTCTTAAGCGGGCATCAGCTGGCATCAGGGGCATCAGGGAAATAAGAGGAGCTAAGCATGCGCGACAACACGCCAATTCTTGTTGGTGCAGGGCAGTTTACCGGGCGTGAAGACGACCCGCTTAAGGCATTCTCACCCATGGATATTGCCGCTGAAGCTGCGCGCGTCGCACTGGCAGACACCGGACTCGATGCGAGCAGGGTTGCCCAGCTAATCGATACCCTTGCCGTTATTCGCATTTTCCCTGATTCGTTTAATCGACCACGCATGCCCAACCCCTTCGGCCGCGCGGAGAACCCTCCGCGAGCGGTAGCTCGCCGACTCAATGCGAATCCAAGCAGGGCTATTTACGGTCATGTAGGCGGCAACACGCCGCAAACGATGATTAATGAGATGGCACAGCGGATCGCCGAGGGTGAGGTTGGCGTTGCGCTAATCACGGGCTCCGAAGCAATAAAAACGGCGCAGCGTGCACTGCGGGCAGGCATCACACTCAACTGGCAAGAAGAGGACGCTGGCAGTTTAGAGGACCGCGGCATTGGTCCTGCGCTTGCCAGCAAACATGAGTTTACGCATGGAATCGGTGTGCCGGTTAATACCTATCCTCTATTCGAGAATGCGATTCGCGGCAGGCTCGGAAACTCGGTCGAACAGCATTTGCTCGCAATGGGTGAGCTGTTTGCGCCTTTCACCGAAATCGCTGCCGCGAACCCTTTTGCCCTTTACGGAACGCGCCGCAGTGCACAAGAACTCGCGAGCGTTAGCGCAGAGAACCGATTCATCGGCTTTCCCTATCCGAAATGGATGAACGCTATGGACGGTGTCGATCAAGGTGCAGCAGTGGTAATGACCTCGGTCGGCCGTGCGCGCGAATTGGGTATCGATCCTGCGCGGTGGGTATTCCTGCATGGTTGCGCCGAGGCTAGCGAAAAGCTTTTGGTCACCGAGCGCGTCAATTACCACAGCTCTCCTGCGATGCAGATCAATACCTCCAGAGCGTTAGCCATGGCGAGTAAGGAAATGAGTGATATCGATCTCATCGATATTTATTCGTGTTTCCCGTCTGCAGTGGAGGTCGCCTGCGCAGCGTTAGGCATACAGACTAATGATTCTCGGGGATTAACGCTCACTGGTGGCTTGCCATTTTTTGGCGGTCCCGGAAATAATTATTCGATGCATGCGATTGCGACGCTTGTTTCTTTGCTTCGTGATCGCCGCAAAAACAGCGCGATTACCGAGCGAGCGGCATTCGGCATGATCACAGCGAACGGCGGTTATTTGAGCAAACACGCGACGGGAATTTACTCGTCAACACCGATCGAAGGTGAATGGCTACGAGAAAATCCTGCGAGCTACCAAGGCGAGATTGACGCCATGATGAGTCCTCGTTTTACTGAAACCCCCGAAGGCGACGCAAAGGTCGAAACCTATACCGTCATACACGAGCGCGGTGTGCCGGTGCGTGGCATCGTGATCGGCAGACTCGTAGCGGATGACGTTCGCTTTATCGCCAACACGGCGTCCGATACGCATACGCTGAGTCGAATGTTAGCCGAAGAAATGCTAGAAAGAGCTGGCAGAGTCACCACAGGCGCAGCTGCTGAAGGCGCTAATCTCTTTCAATTTTCGTAAATCGTTTTTTTAATTCACCCTTGTATTTCACTGTATTTCACTTCCGCCCAACAAAAGAAAACGGAGAGACCATGACTGAGAACGCGACTGAGAACGTGACTAGACGAGTTCAGGCGAAACTAGGATCGGGCTTAGACCCTAAAAGCGAGCCTTCAGACATTCTGGCAGGAAAAGACCTAAGCGGGAAAGTTGCCGTGGTTACAGGGGGCTATTCTGGCATCGGTCTGGAGACGACTCGTGCCCTAGCGCGGGCAGGCGCCAAAGTCTATGTTCCCGTGCGCAACTTTGATAAGGCGGCAGAGACGCTTGGCACAATACAGATAGGCGAAGTTATTCCCTTACCGATGGACCTCGGTGACTTTGCAAGCGTGCGCCGCTTCGTCGACGAAATGCTTGAGAGCGAAGAGCAGATAGACCTGTTGATCAACAATGCTGGCATCATGGCATGCCCTCAGGCGAAGATCGAGGGCGGGTGGGAATCGCAGTTTGGGATTAATCATTTGGGTCACTTTATTCTGACTAAAGGCTTGTTGCCCGCCTTGCTTGCAGCCGACGCGCCGCGAGTGGTGTGCCTTTCATCGATTGGCCATCGGCGAGGTGGCGTCAATTTTGACGATATAAATTTTGAACAAACTCCTTACGAAAAATGGACGGCTTACGCTCAGGCAAAAACCGCCAACGCCTTATTTGCGCTCGGCCTGGATATGAAATACGCAGAGAAAGGTCTGCGCGCTTTCTCTGTGCACCCAGGCGGAATCATGACACCTCTTCAACGTCACTTGGATAACCAAGAGATGGTTGCGCTTGGATGGCTTGATGAAAACGGCAATCTTTCAGAGCTCGCCGACTCGCTTTTTAAATCTACGACACAGGGATGCACGACAACGCTGTGGGCGGCGACAAGCGAGATGTTGCAAGGTATGGGCGGATTGTATTGCGAAGACTGCGATGTCGCTGACTTGGCTGATGAGGCGTCGCCTCGTTACTTTGGTGTTGCGCAGTGGGCGGTTGATCCTGCGCTGGCAAACCAGCTGTGGGAACTGAGCGAATCGGCCACCGCCTAATGGGTTTAATTTTTATCACCGAATCGTGATTTAAGTGCGAGCTATTCTCTTAAGTAACGGTCATTGTTAGTAGGGACAGACGTTTTCTTGCCCCCACTTTCAATGAACCAGGAAACAAGATGAGTGAAGCAAACACCACCGCTCGACTCCCCCGCGTTGCGATCAATGGCTTCGGCCGAATTGGCCGCACTATTATGCGTATCGCGAAGCTACGCGGCCACTACGATGTCGTCGCTGTGAACGATTTAGCGAGCCCCGAACAATTAGCCTACGCGTTTAAATATGACAGCACGCATGGCATCTTTACTGGCGAGGTTAGTGTCACCGGCGACCGTATGGAAATTAACGGCGATCCGTTTAGCGTGTTAAGCGAACGCGACCCTGCCAAATTGCCGTGGCGCGAACTCGGCGTAGACTATGTCATCGAGAGCTCAGGTGTGTTTCGCCATATCGCAGATCTCGAAAAACATCTTATTGCGGGTGCGAGCAGGGTGCTATTGACAGTGCCTTCTAAAGATTCACTTCCAGCGACTCTTGTTACCGGTGTCAATGACGACGTAGTGACAAAAGACAGCCGCATCATCAGCAATGCAAGTTGCACGACTAATTGCGCGGCGCCTCTCGCCAAAGTTTTAAACGATTCTTTTGGCCTGCGCCGAGGGCTGCTGACTACAGTCCATGCTTATACCTCGGGTCAGCGGCTTATCGACTCGCCTAATAGTGGTGATCCTAGGCGCTCGCGCAACGCCGCCACTAATATTGTCCCAACATCGACAGGTGCTGCAAAAGCGATCGGGCTGGTTATACCTGCACTAGCAGGAAAACTCGATGGCCTCGCGATGCGAGTCCCAGTCGCGGATGGCAGCGTCGTAGACTTGGTTGCTGAACTCGACAAAGACGTGACTGTCGATGAAATTAATGCGGCAATGCGCGCAGCGGCCGAGGGTCCAATGCGCGGGATTCTAAGCTATTCCACGGCGCCGATAGTCAGCAGTGACATTATTGGCAATTCACATTCGAGTATTTTCGACAGTGAGCTGACGCAGGTGATGGGTGGCAACCTTGTTAAAGTAGTGAGCTGGTATGACAACGAGTGGGGCTACAGTTCGCGTGTCGAAGAACTGATTGGCCGATTGGCAAGAATGGATGGTATAGGCTAAATCGCCTCTTACTTTGAGCGCGCGCTTCGCAGATAATTAGCGCATTAGAATTGGCGCGCGCGTAAGGGGATAGGCAGTGGATTTTACAGCAAAGAAAGTGCTCGTTACAGGCGGCTCACGAGGTATTGGTTTAGCCATATCAACTGCCTTTGCTGCAGCTGGTGCTAATGTCGCCATAGTGTATCGGGCAAACGATTCGGCAGCGGCCGCAGCGCTCGCGCAGCTGCCCGGTGCGGGCCACAGCATTCACCGCGCTGATATTGCGGATCCCAAACAGGTGCGTCTAGTAGTCGATGCCGCTGCGAAGGAGTTAGGCGGTCTCGACATAGCAGTAAATAATGCAGGTATTGGCGATTATCACCCCATCGATTCGACCAGTTATCAAGAATGGCAAGAGGCATGGCAGAAGACGCTAGCTGCAAACCTAACTGCGCCCGCCAATGTGTGTTTCTGCGCGGTTCAGCACATGCTCGCAGGAGGCGGCGGGCGCATAGTCAATATTACTTCGCGCGGCGCTTATCGCGGCGAACCTATTAAGCCAGCCTACGGAGCGAGCAAGGCTGGGCTGACGTCATTAAGCCAGTCGCTCGCTGTCGCACTTGCCCCGCACAAAATATTTGTCGGCGCGGTCGCGCCAGGGTTCGTCAATACCGAGCTCACCGCCGATCGTTTAGCGAGCGCCGAGGGAGCCGAGATTAAGGCGCAAAGCGGATTCAATCGCGTAGCAGAACCTAAAGAAGTGGCTCATGCTGTGCTTTTCTTAGCTTCAGAGGGTGCGGAATTCTCAACTGGCACAGTCATCGATGTGAACGGTGCATCCTATCTGCGCTAGCGTGCTTTCCTAAGTTGACTGTCGCGGCCCAGATCGCGCACGGTGCCATACAAAAAGTCAGTTAATGCTTTTCGAGACTCATGTGTGCTTAGCTCTTCGAACGGTATCGGATCTCCGATATCGACCTCTACAGTCTTGCCAAACTTTTTTAATGCCTCACTGACCAGCAGCGCCATTCGTAACGGTTCTGCAATATGCGAAGCGACATGAAAAAGTCGGCTGTTGCGACCATGGAAATGGATGGGCACGACAGTGGCCTCTGCCTCGCGGATAATCTTGGCTGCGAAGGTCGTCCAGGGCGCATCTTCAACCTCGCCAAAGCCGAACTTGTTGGCCGTAGAAACAGTACCAGAGGGAAAAATTAACACCGGAATGTCCTGCGAAAGGTATTCTAGCGCGAGCTGTTTAGAGCGAATATTGGTCTTGGTCGCGCGCTTGTCTTGCGTAAAATCTATAGGTAAAAAATAGGGTGCTAGCTGTTTGTCCTGACAGAGCAGTGAGTGCAGCATAATTCGCAGATCGCCACGGACCTGTGCTGCGATATCGCAAAGCACCATGCCATCGACTACGCCGAAAGGATGATTGGCAACAAATAGAAGTGGGCCCTTGCGCGGGATTGCAGCAAGCTTGCTCTGATCGAGCTCGACCCTAATACCTGCTTCGTGCAAGGCCGAACCGAAAAACTGGCTTATGCTAAACGGCGATTCTTTAAGGCGATAGTAGGTTTTTTCGATTTTGTTGCGACCTAGCATCGCTTCTAGAGAAGAGACGAGGCGGCGACGAAACCAAGGATCCTCTGGCTGCGTGTAACTAATCCGAGGGGGCTCTCGCAGGTAAGGTTGAAACTGAGGATCTACGGCTGATTGGCTGGCATTTTCAGTAGCGGCGCAGAGGCTTTGAGCGTCGTCTGAGTTTAGTTCCGGTGGCTGGCGCATAGATATTTTCCACAGTGTAAGTGCTTGGGCCACGGCGGACGTCAAAGCGCGATGTAGTTCAGTTTAGAGTTCTCAGTGATGCGGGGTCAAGTGAGCTTTTTGGGTTTTGGAGTTTCTTGTTGTCACAACCTTGTCATGCTCTGAGGTTAACGTCCGCTATGAATCCTTATCGTTGAAAATGACTTTCCTTTGAGGGTAACGTTTTGTTCAACGAGGCTCATCCCATGTCCATCTTCTCCGCAACACGCAATTCGCTAATTCTAGTTGCTGTGGCTGTGAGCGCAGCCTCCTGCGCTAAAAGTACAACGCTCCGCTCAAGTGCTAAATCCCTAGCGGCTATTGTCGAAACGGAGCCCGTTTTAAGTACAGAGGATGCGGCAGACGACCCAGCAATCTGGGTGCATCCAACTGATGCGCAATTGAGTCTCGTGATTGGTACTGATAAACAATATGGACTCGAGGTCTACGGTCTAGATGGGCGTAGGCATCAGCGAATCGCAGCTGGGCTTACAAACAACGTCGATATTAGACCGCTGCCTAGCCCATGGCCAACAGGCACCGCGGTTCTAGCAGCAAGTAATCGTACATTGAATACGCTGAGTTTATTTATCATGTCACCTATGGGTGAGCTAGTCTGGTTAAGCGAAAGTGAAATCGAGACAGGTTTAAATGAAGTTTATGGACTCTGTCTCTTTAGCAATAGCGAGGGGATACAGGCATTCATAAATGATAAAGATGGGCGTTACCAACAGTGGCGTATAGATATTGTTTTGCGTCAAGGAGTGAGGGAGAACGGCCGCTTTGATGACTCGACTGTGTTGGGACGTGGGACCTTGTTAAGGGAGTTCGCAGTTTCAAGTCAACCTGAGGGTTGTGTTGCCGATGACACACACGAGCGGCTGTTTGTTGGAGTCGAAGCGGAAGGTGTATTTTTTCTAGAGGCGAATGCCAACAAGTCTGCGGCATTGAATACGCTGGCTATTGTTGATGGAGTCCGACTGACGGCAGACGTAGAGGGCATGGACATTTTCACGGTTGGGCAGGCTGGCTATCTGATAGTTTCGAGCCAGGGAAACAGTACCTATGCGTTGTTCGATCGAATGTCACCTCATGCCTATATCGACAGCTTTACCCTCGCGGACGACGCTACTCTCGGAATCGATGGAACCTCTGACACCGATGGCTTAGCCGCATCCTCACAGATTAGAACGCAGCGGTTTCCCGAGGGCCTTGTTGTGGTCCAAGACGGTACAAATACGATGCCTGCGGGTGCTCAGAATTTCAAACTAGTCTCTTGGCAAGATATTGCAAAAACCTTAGGCCTTTAGAGTTGATTATTGTGTCGGATTTTCAACAGTCGTTGCAGCTGTCATAGAATAGTCATGCAAGTTTAATCAATTAGTCACACAAGAGATTTATCTTCCCAGCGTTAGTTCGAAGAATCCTTAATTAGAACCTTCGGCGAAAAATACGTTAACTATTCAAAGGAAGATAAAAATGAAAAATCACCATGGCGTAAAATCTCGCCTCTCGATCGCCATCGCTTCAGCTCTTTCGTCTACGTTTTTCATCAGCGCCTCAGCCACCTATGCCCAGTCCGAATCTCTAGACGAAATACTTGTCGTTGGCAGCCGCGCAAGTTTGAGTAGCGCGATTCAGAAGCAGCGAGATTCGAACAAAGTGTCGGGCGTTGTGGATTCGGATGCGATCGGGAACTTTGCTGATATAAATGTTGCCGAATCGCTTCGCCGCATTTCAGGCATCATGGTTGAGAATGATCAAGGCGAAGGTCGTTATGTCTCTGTGAGAGGAATGAATACAGACCTTAACAGTATGACAATTAATGGGGTTAGTACGGCATCACCTGAGGATCGACGCGGAGTCATCCTCGATGGGGTTCCCTCTGACCTTCTTCAAACGATGACTGTTTATAAAACGTTAACGCCTGACCTCGATGCCGATACCATCGGTGGTGCAATAGATCTCGAAACGATCACTGCGTTCTCGTACGACGACCGATTTGTTAGGTTAAAAGCGGAGACCTCCTATAACCAGCTCACTGAAGATAGTAGTAACCCTAAGCTAGCGGCGACTTTTGCGGATAGATGGGATGTTAGCGGAGGTGAGTTTGGTGTTGCAGTGGTATTAAGTGATCAGACAAGAAGAATAGTCGCCGAGAATAATGAAACGGGAGGTTGGGGTGCAGAGGCTCCGAATAATGACTATGAAATGCGATTTTACGATCTTGAGAGAGAACGAAGTGGAATAGTGCTAAATCTTGACTTCGTCTCCGATTCAGGAAACACCTATTATGCGCACCTGTTTCATAATGAGTACACTGACACAGAGTGGCGCGCTAAGTGGGAGACTCGTGACGGGTTAGAGGACAATGACCCTGTGATCAACGGAAGCGTGTTTAGTTATGCCAATAGCAGAGTGGATACCGAGGGTAAAAACAGAACTGAAATTCGGCAAATAGACTCCGCTCAGATCGGAGCAAAGTTTGAAATCAACGAGCGTTCTGGTGTAGAAATTGAATTTTTCACCTCTCAAGCGGAACAAGACGACACGCAGAGCTACAACGCGATCTTCCGCAGTGGAAAAATCAATCAACCGATTACTTATGATGCTGCTGATTCTCAAAAGCCAACGGTTACCTTTCCAGCAGCGTTTTACAATGCGAATAATTTCAATCTTAAAGCGTGGGAGTCTGATTACTCTCTGAATACTGATGAGAACACAGGGGCGACCGTAGACTATCGCTACTCCTACAGTAGTAATACTGAGATTCAAACAGGCTTAAAATTCAGTGCTCGAGAAAAGGTTAATAATTTCAATTTTTGTGGTTATGAACCAATTAATGATGTCAATCTTGCCGAAGTAAATAATCTGACTCTCTCGCCTTTTCTGGCAAGCAAGGCGGGGCCTACCCCTACCTTCGATCAGGTGAAGGCTTTTCGGGATAACTTAGGCGCTGGAAGCTATGCGCTATCGGACGGGACGACGTGTCGAAACCCAGGTGTGTTTTTTGAGATGTCGGGTGACGAAGAGGAAGAGTCGATTCCGGCCGACTGGTCGACTGAAGAGGATGTGACGTCTGTCTATGCCATGGCAACGTCTCAATTCGGCGACGCCACGTGGATCTATGGTATTCGCTATGAGGATACTAAAACTACCTATCGTGGGAAAAGCTATGATGGAGACGGATTCGCAGGAAACGTTTCATACAATAATGACTACAGTTTTCTGGCACCTTCGCTCAATTTGAAGTATTCGCTCGCAGACGATCAGCTGCTGAGAATAGGTATATTTCGGTCCCTCGTAAGACCTGGTTTTAGCGCATCTCGAGCGGGCGCCTTTGTTAATACCGAAGACAATGAGATCGCAGGCGGTAATCCGAATCTGGACCCTACAACGGCATGGAATTTCGATGTCTCCTTCGAATACTATCTCTCTGAGGAATCGTTTTTTGGAGCAGGACTTTTCTATAAGCGTATCGATGACTCGATCGTAGAAGTCGTAGCCAACGATTCGCTTTTTAGAGGTAACATTTATACTATTGCTGAGACCTTCGCCAACACCGACGCCAGCACGATACAAGGCTTTGAGGCGTCGTATCAAACCGCGTTTGATAACGGTTTTCTCTTCGTATTAAATTACACGTATACAGACGGAGAAACAGACCTTCCACAGAATGCGGCAAATGGCGCGCGTACGATTCCTTTTTTTAAACAGGCAAAAAATTCAGCCAATTTATCCGTTGGTTATGACCGCGGACCCTGGGATATACGGTTAGCTACTAATTTTCGCAGCAATTATTTAGACTCAGTGGGAGACGCTGCATTAAACGATCGCTATACAGACAATCATATGCAAATAGACATCACAGCACGCTATGAGTGGAGCGAGAATATTATGATCAGTGCTGAAGCGATCAATCTGAATGACCGACCCGAATATTATTACTTTGGTAATCGTACGCGATTGTCACAATACGATGAATATGGCACAACTTTTGGCGCAGGGCTGCGTATCAATTTCTGAGGCATTATAGAATGAAATCCAAGGAGGCGACTTACAGCTTAGCGAGGCAAGGTTTTGTTTTGCTCTTGATCTCTTTAGTTGGCAATTTTTTGCCGGCTCATGCTGCTGAAGCGCAAGGCAGTGATAGTTGCCTCCCCGATTTAGGCCTTGTTGCTGAATGTGATTTGGGGCGCCTCTTGATGAGTGATATACAGTCGGTTGGTTCTCATAACAGTTATAAGCTCGCTATTCCAGAAGCAGAGCTCGAGCTGATTCGACAGTTTAACTCCCGCAGCGCGATAACCTTGGATTATTCTCATATTGGTCTTAGAGAACAATTGGAACTGGGGCTAAGGCAGCTTGAGTTAGATATTCTTTATGATCCCGAAGGCGGGCGTTATGCGACGCCATTACTACCAAAATTGACTGCCGATGATGGGCAGATCAACTTTGACTCGAGTGAGTTACTGGCGCCTGGTTTTAAAGTGCTACATGCTCAAGATTTGGATGTGCGCTCAAGTTGCGCTACGTGGGTGAAGTGTTTGACGCAAATACGAGGTTGGTCAGATGCAAACCCAACACACATTCCCCTGCTGATAATGTTTAATGCGAAAGAGGGAGGTAGTTCCTTTCCTGGGACTATCGATGCACTGCCCTTTACGCCTCAAGCCTACGATCAATTAGAGGCTGAGATTCTGAGTGTCTTTCCTATCACGCGTATTATAACCCCGGACGAGATCAGGCGAGGTAGGCCGACGCTGCGTGAGGCGGTTCTCGAAATAGGGTGGCCTAGTTTAGAGGAAAGCCTCGGTAGAATTTTTTTCGCCCTCGATGAGGGGGAAGAGAAAGTGGCGGTCTATCTTGGGGAAAACCACTCGGCTCAGGGAAAGCTTATCTTTCCTAACAGTGTTTCTGAAACCGCCGATCATGCAGCCTATTTCACTCTTAATTCCCCCGTGCGAGATCAGATTCGAATAAAGGAAGCTGTTTCAGCAGGGTTCATGGTGCGCACGCGGGCAGACGCTAATACATTCGAGGCCCGAGAGAATAATACTGAGCCTAGGGACGCCGCATTTCGGTCAGGTGCGCAATACATTTCGACAGATTACTATGTGCCACGGGAGGAGTTTAGCGACTACTCTGTTAGGCTGCCTGGCGGTTATGCTGCTCGCTGTACGCCGGTGAAGAGTTCGCTATTAGGGAATCAGTGTTTAGAGTTGAGTAGTGATTAACAGTTAATTGGTTCGCTGCAGCTCACTTGCCTTGCTGATAGGTGTTGTTTGTCACGAATATAGGATAATCAGCCTTTCCCCTTTCTCCCACTGTGCTAGATTATTTGCTCTCCTTGTAGTTGAACGTCGGTCTTATTTAACCGGCGTTTTTTTATGGCCATTCCTGATGCTACGCTTTCGTAGCCGCGTCACTGTCACCTCATCAGGCGCGCAACTGTCGCAGCGTCGATTGCGTCGCCTTCGTTCCCCCACGCATTGCGCACATAGTTAATCAGATCGGCCATCTCTGCGGCGCCCATGGCACCTGCAAACGAGGGCATCTCACCGCGACCGATAATGAGTTGCAGTGCAACATCTACACCGCTACCGCGCACCACTTCGCTACTAACAAGCGAGGGATAAACACCGTTGAGTCCGCGGCCGTTTCGCTGATGGCATTCGGCGCAGTTGTCGAGGAAAAGCCTTTGGCCTGTCGCCATTGAAGCTTGGGATGACGTAGGGTCTTTCTGTGCCGGCGTTGCCATTGAAGGCGAGGTGATAAGAGTAAAACACAGCCCTAAGGACATGAAACAGAGTGTTCTCATAGTGGTCTTAGTCCTTGTGTCTGTCGGGGCCCGATAAGGCTATTGGGCTAGGGCGGCTAATCGGCATTGTGTTATATTTTATTCGCTAAGCCTTGCGCATTTGTGTGGCTAACCCCAGTGTAGGGTTCGAGTATGGAGACTGCTAAAGCATGAAAACGACGCGCAATAAAGGTTTGTCGATTCCTTATAGTAAGTCGTCACCGCCACTGACAAAAGAGCAAATTGCTCGTTTCGAGCAAAACGGCTATTTAATACTCGATCTTGATCTCGAAGCGGGCTTTATCGATAGATTGCTTGCCGGAGTAGAGCCTCTGTACCCTGCCGAGAGACTCCAAAACCCTACCGCGCCTGCGCGATTGCAAGATGCCTGGAAAACAGTCGACGAGGTTCGGCAATTAGCGGTTTCTCCCATTGCGCTCGCTGCATTGGAGCAGCTTTACGGTCGCGCCGCCTTGCCTTTTCAGACCCTTAACTTTCCCATAGGCACACGCCAGTTGACGCACTCGGATACGATTCATTTTAATTCGATACCAAAGGGATTCATGGCAGGAGTCTGGGTCGCGCTCGAAGATATCGATACGAGTAATGGCCCACTACAATATTATCCAGGCAGCCATAAGCTGCACGAATATTCGATGCAGGACTTCGGTTTAGAATCCGGCTATGAGAACTATCGCCATTACGAGGCTTGCATTCAAGAGGTGTTAGAGGCTGAGGCATTGATGCCAGCATTTGGCACAATAAAGCAGGGTCAGGCACTTATTTGGCATGCGAATCTACTTCATGGAGGCGCAGCCCAAACTAATCTTGCGCGCAGTCGTCATTCACAAGTAACCCATTATTATTTCGAAGATTGTGCGTACTATACACCGATGAATAGTCGAGCTAATAAGCCAAGTTTTAGGACTCCATTCTGGATACCTTCAACATCCGATTTCGAATTACCAGATGCCAGTTATTGGGCCATCGTGAGGCGAATAGCTCGGCGGTTGGGATTTAGGTAAATCGTGACTAGCGCTCGCCAGAAGGGCAGATTTAAATGAATATTCAGCAGCACGTTAGGCTGTTAACGCAAAGCTACTGCGCCCTTCTTGGAAGGCCAATTATAGACGGCGTCGATGTGCCCAGCGTTCAGCAGGTCTGCAATGCGGATTTTGCGCTTGTTTCGCATGGCACTGAGGACGACCCACTTTTCAATTTCGGCAACGACCTTGCGCTCACTTTGTTCGAGCGAAGCTTTGATGACTTCGTTCAGCTACCCTCGCGGAAATCTGCCGGACAAACTAGAGACGAGGATCGCATCCGACTACTCGACGAGGTGACCCGAAATGGATTCATTGAGAACTATAGCGGAGTCCGTGTTAGTGCTAGCGGGCGCAAGTTCGAGATAAGCAATGCAGTTGTCTGGAATGTCGTTGACGAGCATGAAGTGTATCGGGGCCAAGCAGCGAAGATTTCGACATGGCGGTATTTAGACTAAGCTGCGCCTGTACAAAAATTGAAGGAGATAGACATTGAGCGAATTGAACGTGGATAAATCAGAGATGGCGCCAGCTCCGGGCGGCTCAAATGCTATCGAGTGGGACGATTTCATGCGTGTGGATCTTCGCGTTGGCACAATAATTTCGGTCGAAGAGTTTCCGGAGGCGCGCAGGCCAGCCTATAAACTTCAGGTCGATTTCGGCGATGCCATTGGCATAAAAAAATCTAGCGCACAGATCACCGAACTCTACGATCGAGATTCTTTACTGGGGCGCCAAGTGCTTGCGGTAGTCAATTTCCCGCCTAAGCAAATTGGGCCGTTTATGTCTGAGTGTCTAGTAACAGGCTTTCATGACGCCAATGGCGCGGTGGTGTTAACCATGCCAACAGCTGAGGTGCCAAATGGCGCGCGCTTGATATGAATATTACGCTTCTGAGTAATCGTGACCTGGCGAGCTGCGTTGCCCTCAATCACCTGTTGCCCGCGCTGTCGGCGCATCGAGTGACTGTTTTTTTGTCGTCTCAAGTCGGCAAGTCAGTCGGCAAGTCCGATAGCCAACAACGTCGCCCAGAGTCGCTAGACACGCTCACGTTTTATGAGCAGACGCTAGTGAACGATATCGTTTTTCCCCTCTGCGATAGACTAGGCGGACCTGCTCCCAGCCTACTTACGTTTAAGGGGTTGGAGAAGTTTCTTGCGGGGCCCATCGAGGAGTTAAACGACATTAATACCTCTGGCTTAGGAAGGTTTGCGGCAACAACGCCAGATCTTGTGCTGTCGATTCGGTATGGAGTGATTCTGCGCGAAGAGGCAATCGGTATTCCCTCTCTTGGCGTCATAAATCTCCACTCTGGCCGCCTTCCAGACTACAAAGGCGTTATGGCGTCTTTTAGAGCAATGTTCAACGGTGATGCCGAGCTCAATATGACGCTACACACTATCGACGACAGTGGTATTGATACCGGTCGCATTCTTGCCATGTCCTCGTTCGCGGTCGATCGCCGGAAGTCTTATTTATGGCATGTATTGGGCCTTTATGAAGGAGGTTGTCAGCTTTTGGCTGAAACGGTCAATGCTTTAGGTGAGGGCCAACGGCTCGAAGGCATTTCGCAAGCTACACTCGAGAATACAGGTAGCTATTTTACTTTTCCCACTCAAGATGAATTAGACGACTTCGCTGCACAAGGATTGAAGCTCGTCGAAGGCGACGAGATCAGGCAGGTGATGGAGAGGTTTTATGCCGACGTTTAGCCACCACAACATACGCCTCTCGCAGATCGAGGACACGCCGAAGGTGCTATCTCTCTACCGAGACGTTGCAGAGAAACCGGGCGGACTGGCACGTCAGCCTTTCGAGATAACAAGCCACTATGTTGAGAATTTTTTGAAGGCGACGGTCTCGCGCGGTCTTGGCTTCGTAGCCGTCGACAACGATGACGATGTTGTCGCTGAAATTCACGCCTATTCGCCAGAGATTTTTTGCTTCTCGCATGTACTCACAGACCTTACCATTGCTGTGCATCCTCGTTTTCAGGGGGACGGAATAGGGCGCGCGCTTTTTGAGCAGTTCCTCTCGATTGTTGCCTCGGAGCGCGCGCATATTAGCCGAGTAGAGCTTATCGTGCTTGAATCCAACGAACGCGCGCTCGCGTTTTATGAGAGTCTAGGATTTGAGCGCGAAGGCGAAATGCGTGGTCGCATCCTCAATGCAGATGGCAGCTTGGAAAGTGATATACCTATGGCTTGGTGCCTGCGCGCGAAACGAGAGTAAGTTGACGTGATGAATGGGGTTACCGATTTACAGCAATTGTTAAAGTCACTTGCTCCGCGTTTACTCTCTGGCGAATGGGCGTTTTGCACGCCTACGCCTGCGCAGCTTGATGCTACGCCGCGGCTTGCCGATGAAGCGCTCTCAACTTTTAGAGAGAGCGAGGGGCTTAGCCTGCTTCTCCCGATTGAGCGCGCGACCGAGCTTGAACTGAGTTTCGATGGCAGCTTTACAGGCATTACTCTCGATGTGCACTCAAGCTTGCATGCGATAGGATTAACCGCGGTGGTTGCGACCCGTTTGGGCGAGTCTGGAATAAGCGCGAATGTTATCGCAGCAGCTTTTCACGATCATGTGTTTGTACAAACCGCTGACGCCGCCAGAGCGCTGGACATTTTGAACTCACTGCATGGATAACTTTGCTAGCAACCAGGTCTTCCCCATAATCTGCTATATTAATTCCCACTATTACTTTATGAGGTTCCAATCATGACTCGTCTGTTTCCCAAGCTGTATCCAACGCTTAGTTCTGCAATAGCTGCAGCGTCGCTTCTTGGCGCGCTGAGCGCTAACGCGTTCGCTGTCGAGCCAACCGATCCGACGCTCGCCGACATCACTAATTTTCGTCAGTACAGCGCAACGTTCGCAAGTTCGGGACAGCCAACCAAAGACCAGTTTTCGGCGATTGCAGAAAATGGCTTTGAGCGCATCGTTTACATCGCGTTCACGAATAACGCGAATGCCTTGCCCGATGCAGATCAGGTCGTGAAAGGACTAGGCATGGAGTATATGCATATTCCTGTGACGTGGGATAATCCTCTACCATCAGATTTTTATGCTTTTGCCGACTCGCTGCGCCGCGATACCGACAAGAAGACTCTCCTACATTGTCAGGTTAATGCCCGTGCTACGGCGTTTAGTTTTCTTTATCGCGTGATCTATGAGGGAGTAAGTATCGCTGAGGCAAAGACCGATATGAATACGGTGTGGCAGCCTAACGAGACATGGCGTGATTTTATCTTCGCAGTGCTCGCGGAAAACGGAATGTCATCTGAATGCGAGGAGTGCGACTGGACTCCATCACAAATGTGATGACTACTCTCTAACCCTTGTTCATTTCTGCAGAAACCTTCTGCAAAAAAAATGGCGGACCTTTGAAAAAAGGCCCGCCATTTTTTTGATGCGCTATATTTAAATGGCGCTGTCAGAGAGTACTGACAACGCCTTGAGGCACAACATTGGTTTTCTCTACTCAGAGCCGCCTTGCTCTACGTTCTTCCACGTATAGAAGCCCATGAACATTTCTTCCCAGCTCTGCTCAC